>Ga0265780_10000064_pt1 | contig 183019 bp, 157 predicted proteins | sample P1T30metagenome_FD_192432 | JGI IMG/M metagenome (GOLD analysis project Ga0265780, IMG submission 192432) | Plant litter microbial communities from East Loma Ridge, Irvine, California - P1 T30 | ecosystem: Environmental > Terrestrial > Plant litter > Unclassified | place: USA: California...
CATCCATAGTCAGCGGTGACAGCGCCACATTATACCTGCGCCCCGAGCACCCCGTGCCTGTTGCAATACAGGTCCCGTCAGCCTCGCGCACCTTGATCTAGATCAAACCCGTGCTTCGCGGCTCGCTGAAAACTGGCGTCTCATGGTGCTGGATCAGGGAGAACGTGCATGATGCGTGGCAACGGCAACGACGCCCGCCTGCAGGTGATCGGCAGCGCGCTGCGCCACGCCGGCAAGGCGCTGCGCGCGCGCATCGCCCAGCTGGCGGCGGCGCCGCATGCGGAATCATCGCCGGCCGGCCCTGTCTGGTGGCCGAGGTCGAAGCCGCCTTCCGCCACGAGGAAACGCTGATGGAGTGCAGCGGCCACGGCAACCTGCAAGCCCACCTGGCCGACAACGCGCTCGCCTTGTGCGCCCTGCACCGTGTGACGCCGCGCATCGAGACCGGCGACACCGCGCCCGGACGCGAGGCCCTGGGCGCGCTCGATGCGATCCTGTCGCTGCACCGCTTCACGGCCGACCTGGCGGTGGTTGGCGCCCGCACACGCGGACGCAGGCCGTCCGGTTGCGCCGCCCGCTTCAGCCGCCACGACCGCGTGACCGGGATCCGCATCCTGGTGCGCAGCCCGGGCCGCAAGCCGCCCGGCCCCTGGCCTCCCGCTGGAAACCAGAGGACCGCCATGTTCAAGACCATCGTCGCGCATGTGGACGAACTGCCGCTCGGCGGCGTCACGCGCACGCTATCGGAACGGGCGACGCTGCCGGTGCTGCCGGCGCACTAGCTGGCGAGAGTGGCGACCGGCGTCGGCAGCGGACGGCCGGCGAAGTGCGCCTCCAGGTTCTCGATGGCCAGCATGCCCATCGCCGTGCGCGCCTCGAGCGTGAAGCTGCCAGCGTGCGGCGCCAGCACCACCTGCCCCATGGTTTTCAAGGCCGCCGGCACGCGCGGCTCGTCCGCGAACACGTCGAGCGCGGCAAAGCCCAGGCGTCCTTCCTGCAAGGCCGTCACCAGTGCCGCCTCGTCCACCAGCGAACCGCGCGCGATATTCACCAGCGTGCCTTGCGGGCCCAGGGCGTCCATCACCTCGGCGTCGACCAGGTGGCGCGTGCCGGGACCGCCCGGCGCGCATACCACCAGGTAATCGCTTTCCCCGGCCAGCGCCAGCAGCGAGGTGCTGCGCGGGTAGGCCACCTGCGCGGTGCCGCGCTGGTGATAGCGGACCTGCATGCCGAAGCCTTCCAGGCGCGTGGCCACGGCCTGGCCGATGCGCCCGAGGCCGACGATGCCGGCGGTCTTGCCGCGCAGCGCACGGCTCGGCATCAGCGGCCGCCTGGCTTCCCAGCCGCCGTCGCGCACGTAGCGGTCGAGCATGGGCAGGCGCCGGGCCGAGGCCAGCAGCAAGGCCACGGCCAGGTCGGCGACATCGTCGGTGAGGACATCGGGCGTATTCGTGACCGGGATGGCGCGCGGCGCCAGGGCCGCGAAGTCGACCGCATCGACGCCGACGCCGTGGACGGCGACGATTTCCAGCTGCGGCAGGCGCGCGGCCAGGCCGGCGTCGATGCCGACCGTGCCGCTGGTGAAGACGCCGCGCACATTGGCGCCGACGCGCGCGATGAAGGCGCCGCGTTCTTCGGCAGGCACGCGCGCCAGGTGGTGGCAGGTGAACCGGCGGTCGAGTGCTTCGCTTACCTGCGGCATCCAGCCGGCTCCCAGTACCAGTATCTCAGGACGCATCCGATCTCCCTCGTGTTGCTTGGACATCGCGCAAGTATACGGCAGGCTGAAGCAGGACGCTTACAGCTCGGGTGTGATGCGCAGCCGGGTGTGCGGCTTGCTGGCGCATTTCGCCAGGCGCGCGCCCTTGGCGCCGGCGCGGATGCGGGCGCCGCTGGCCGCCAGCTCGTCGAGCAGGGTGTCGGCGGCCTGGCGCTGCGCGCCGTTCAAGCGCCCGCCGGCCAGCGCGGCGCTCCAGGCGGCGCGGTCCGGCGTGGCGTCGACGTCGAGCGCCAGCTTTTCCACGCTGCCCAGCAAATTGAGCAAGGCCAGGCGCTGGTGATTCGGCCAGCCGAGCCCCTGCGCCGACGTGGGATGGAAGCGGCGCCAGACCATCTCGCCGGCGAGCTGGCCGGATTCGGCCAGCTCGCGGATCTGCTTGCGCGACATGGCCAGGTTCAGGCCTCCTTCGCTGTCGCGCAGGCTGATCTGCGCGATGCGGCCGCGGTAGGCCGGATACGGGAACAGCACCTCGTCGCGCCAGCGCTGCATGGTGTCGACCAGCGCCATCATGAAGCCGCCAAGGGCGAACGGCCCGCTTTCATCGAACGGCTTCCAGTAGCGCGCGATGCCCTGGCGGTTATTCTGTGGCAGGAAGACCCGGCCATTGCCTTGGCCGCCCCTGGCGCCGATCGGGTAGGCCGGGTGCTCGGGCTTGAGGTTGATGGTGAATACCGGGCGCGCCGGCAGCAGTTCGTCGAAGGCTTGCAGCGGCAGGTTGCTGGTGACGCCGCCGTCGGTGAACCAGACCCGCTTGACGGCCGCCTGCTCGCCCTCCGGGTCGGTGCGGTCGAGCGCGAACATCGGCACGGCGCTGAGCAGCACCGGGAAGCTCAGGCTCATGCGCACGCCGACGATCACCGGCAGGCGGCCATCGCGCACCAGGGGTACCAGGGCTTCGCCGGTGACCGGGTGGCGCCGGCTGGTGCTCTGGGCGCTGGCGCGCAGCCAGTCCAGCACGTGCGCCGGGAACAGGCGCGCCCATTCGCTCGGCGCAAAATAAAAGCTGCCGGCGTTCGAGCGGAAGGGCACCGCGTAGGCGGTGTGCTGGCTCAGGGCGGTGGTCATCATCTCGAGGTGGATGCGGCGCTGGCCGCGGTCCCAATCGCAGCCGGCGCCGGTTTGCACACCCTGGGCGTTGCCGGTCCAGAGGTGGCCGAAGGTGAGCGGCGTGCCGGCTTCCAGCCCGGCGAGTTCGGCCAGGTAGCCCTCCAGCCAGTCGGTCAGCGCGGCATGGCGCGCACCGGGAGCGGACCCGGAACAGACGCCGAAGTGGTTGTCGCGCACCGCGGCAGCCAGGCCGGTCAGCCAGCGCCAGGCGGACCACAGGCCGAACAGGGCGGCGCCGGCCAGCAGCGCCGCCAGCGCGCGCAGGATGGTCAGGCCCGAGGCCTGCAGCACCAGGGCGTGCAGCACGACAGTGGCAGCCAGCGCCCCGAAGCTCAGCGCACCGAGCCAGTCGGCGGGCGCGATCAGCGATCGCTTGGGCGTCATCGCCGCGCGCTCCTCGCGTCCCGAAGCCAGGATGCGGCGCAGGGCGAACAGCGCCAGCGCCACCGGTACGGCGGTCAGCGATCCGGAAAGCGCGGCACTGCCCAGCGACATGGCGCTGAGCAGCTGCATGCCAACGACGGCGGCGGCAATGAAGATGCCCAGTAGCAAAGGATGGAGAATATTTGCCAGCAGCAGCGCGAACGCATTCGCCGCACCGGGCGCAGCCATCAAGGCCAGGCCCATCTCGAAGGCCGGACGCAGGGCCGGCGCCGGCTGGAACAGGTGCAGCAGGCGGCTGCGTCCGCGCATGGACCGGCCCAGGTAGGCCGGCAGGCGGCCGAGCGCCGCAAAGGCGTCGGGATTGGCGCCGCTCTGGCGTCCGAGTTCGGCCGCCGCCGCCGCCGCCGCCGCGATGGCGCCGGCCGAGGTGCCGCCGATGTGGCGCAGGCGGTAGTCGCGCGCCAGGCGTTCGACCAGCTGGGGATAGACGATGCCGCTGGTGACGCCGCCCTTCATCAGCAGGTCGCATTCGGGCATGGGTGGGAGGCAGGCGTCGGCTGCTCCCTGGACAGGGGCTGGGGAAGGCGTGGCGGTCAGGTCCATGGTCAGAATGCGAGGTTCAGTGCGGTGAGATAAGGCGCGAGGTGGCGCCGCACCAGGTGACGGGTGTAGGCGACGTAGGGAGAATGCGGCTTGAGCAGCTCGACCAGGTCGTCGAGGTCGTCTTGCGGTTCGCGGTCCTGTTCCAGCGCCAGGATGATGTGGCGTATCGCGGCACGTACCGACCTGCCGTGGCGCTGGCGCATTTGCACCAGCTCGGCACGGTCCAGGCCGCAGCAAGCGATCGTGGCGGCACCACGCTCACTGCGGCCCCCTGCGTCACCAGGCAAGGGCACGATGCCTCCTTCGTCAGTGAACAGCAGGTGCTGGTCGGGGTCGTCGCGGCGCGGATTGAGCAGCAGTGCCTTTTCTTTCAAGACACCCCAGGGCGTGTCCGCGTGCTGTTGACCAGCCGGCAGGGGAAACAAGCAGCCCTTGCCCAATACCCGAACGGCGCCCTCCCCATCCACCTGCCTGCGCGGACGATTACAGTCGGCGCAGGATAGCAGCAGATTATTCCAGGAAGCGGCTAACCAGGGATAGCCGTCGGAAGCCTGAGTATGCGCTCCGGTGACCGGGTCGATCACGCTCGCCTTGCCCTTGGGCCGGTAATGCTCGATATCGCCCGGCTGGCTGCCGAGCAAACTCGACTCGCAGAAGACGCACTTGCGGCCGAACAGCTGATGCAGGGCCTGGCGTACGTCATCGTGCTTGTAGAGGCCGAACTTCACCTTGTCGTGTTCAGCGGCAGCCAAGTGCGTCGCATTCTTCTCCCGTTCTTTGCGCGCGCTGCCTTCCTTGCCGCCGCGCAGGGGCTGCGGCGGACGCGGCACGCCGTCGCCACGGCGCGGGTAGCGGATCATGCCGCCTCCTTGCCAGAGGGGCCGACCGCCTGCAGGATCTGCTTCAGGCGGTTCACCGTGCGCTCGGACATCGCCTTGGCGTTGACACTGGCGCCCGGCGCCCTGGCCGGCTCGTCGCCATGCATGTCGAGCAGGCTCAACAGCATTCGTTCGCGGCGTGTACCGCCCAGGTAGCCAACATCCGCGAGCAGCGCCTGCAGCTTGGCCAGTTCAGCATCGTGTTCCTTCGAGCGCCCAGTGTCGCGCACCAGCGCGTGGTAACGGCGGACATGCGCCACATATTCCGGGTCCATCGTGCTGCCCAGGCCAAAATGTTCGGAAGCGAGCAGCTGGTCGATGCGCATCGTGGCGACGTCCGGCAAGCCGGTCAGCAAGTACACGCCTTGCTCGTCGCGGCGCAGGACGGCGATTTCGCTCGACGTCAAGCCGCGCAGGCACAAGGGCTCGTGCGTGCTGTAGATAAATTGCACTCCGGGGAAGGCGGTGCGCAGCGCGCCGACGATGCGCAGCTTCAGTTGCGGGTGGAAGTGGTTGCCGAGCTCATCGACCAGGACGATGCCCATCGCTTCCTGCATGGTCTCGAACCTGGCCCTGTGCATGACGGCGATGACATCGCCGGCCATGCCGATCAGGGCCTTGTAGCCGTCGCTCAGCTGGGTGACGGGGCGCGGCGCCGCTCCCCCGATTGCGAAACGCAGCTTGCCCTCGACGATCTGCACGAGCGGCGCGGAACCGGCGGCGCCATCGTTCAGGATGCGTTCCAGCGTGGCGCGCACATCGTCGATCCGCTCCGGTGCGATGTCGTCGAGCCAGGCGCTGGCGTCGCTCACCGGGACGAAGGGATCGAACAGGTTGCGCACCTTGGCGTGCTGTTCGCCGTTCTCCGCCTTGTGGCGCCCCGACGCCAGCAGCCGGCTGGCGCCGTAGGCCAGAACCAGGGTCTTCGCATCGCCCACTTTGTAGCCGAGCGGACGGCCTTTGCGCAGCGTGACCTCGATCGGATCGCGGTAACCAGTCACGCGCACCATGATCCTGCCCTTCATCGCATCCTGGGAAAGCAAGGAATCGCTGGTCAGGCGCAGCCTGCGCGCATAGTCCCGACCCATCAGGGCACAGGCAATGGCGCGCAGGATCGTCGACTTGCCGATGCCATTTTCCCCGAGCAAGGCGAAGCCGGGGGTGCCCTTTTTCTCCTCGCCCAGAAGGTTCAGGCTCATCTCTTTGAAGGGGCCAATGTTCTCCAGTTCGACGCGCTCGATGTAGCGTGCAACCTTCTGGAAGGTGGATAGTCCCGCGCCACGGTCGGTCGCGACTTCGGCATCGCCCGCGTCGAACTGTGCCTGCCGCGCGCGGGCCGTCATCACCTGGTCATAGAACCGGGAGTCGCGCACTGCCTGCAGCAGGTGGCGCAGACTGGCAGTAAATGCGTTGTCTGGCTCCGCTGCCGCGTCGCGCTCCCCGGGCTGCATCAAGGCGAGCCTGAACAAGGCGGTCGTGCGCGCCTCGACAAGCTGCAAACGGTTCAGGTCGAGGATGGAAATCGTGAACCGCCCCTGTTCGGTCAGCCCATGCACGCGGCCATCGTCCGAAAATCGCAGGTGGTCGTCTGGCTGGTCGATACAGGGATGCAGTAGTATCGGACTTTCGCTCGCCAACCTGTTCTGAAAAGACTGGTGTGGATCCAGTCTGCCTTGCCTCAGCGGAAAACGTTCGCCCTTGTTGCGATTGCACACCTTGCACGCCAACAGTAGATTGCCCCAATCGAGAGACGCCTCAACGCCGTACAGCGCGTTCGGCCGAAACAGTTCGATTTCGCTCGATCCGTCAGCGCCAACATGCATTTCGCAGTACGCGCACTTACCAAGGAATTGCGCATGCAGGGCACGCAACAAGTCGTGCCTGACCTCTTTCGGGTATTGGACAAACGCATTCCCGGATTCTGGCGCGGCTAATTCGCGTCGACGCCGATAATCCTGTGCAAACCGGGTAAAGATTTCCGGTTCGGGTGCTCGGGCAACAAATCTCATGTGGAATTCGCGTAAATGCGCCCGGCGCATCGTAAGGCAACGCCAGGCAGGATAAACGCGAAATTGTACCTGCCGGGAGCGGCGGAATTCTCTTCAAATCTCACCGATCCTGCCGCCGCATGCAAGCTGCCTGCCTGCCCCAGCGCGACAGCCGGCTCACTCCATCCCGCGCCACCACTGACGCCCCGCCTGCGGCGCCGTCAAATCCAGCGCCTCGCCCATCTCCGGCGTCGCCGTCTGCACGCCCTGCGCCTGTGCCAGCGCCGCGATCCGGTCGAACGGTTCCTGCCAGCGGTGCAGCCCCAAATCAAAGGTCCCGTTATGTATCGGCACCAGCCACTTGCCGCGCACGTCGAGGAAGGCCTGCAAGGTCTGTTCGGGCTGCATGTGCACGTCGGGCCACTGCTTGTCGTAGGCGCCGGTTTCCATCAGCGCGACGTCGAAGGGCCCGTACTTGGCGCCGATCTCCTTGAAGCCGGCAAAGTAGCCGGTGTCGCCGCTGAAGAACAGGCGCAGTCCGTCGTGCAGGATGACCCAGGACGCCCACAGCGTGCTGTTGCGGTCGCCCAGGCCGCGGCCCGAGAAGTGCTGGGCCGGCGTCGCCACGAAACGCACGCCGTCGATCTCGCTTTCCTGCCACCAGTCGTGCTGGCGCACCTTGGCCGGGTCGACGCCCCAGTCGAGCAGGCGCTGGCCGACGCCGAGCGGGGTCAGGAACACGGCGGTCTTCGGCGCCAGCGCCATCACGGCGGCGTGGTCGAGGTGGTCGTAGTGGTCGTGCGAGAGGATCACGGCCTTGATCGGCGGCAGCTCCTCGATGCCGATCGGCGGCGCATGGAAGCGCGCCGGCCCGGCCCACTGCACCGGCGAGGCGCGTTTCGAGAACACCGGATCGGTCAGATAGAACTCGCCGCCCAGCTTGATCAGCATCGTCGAGTGGCCCAGGCGGTACAGGGTGTTGTCGGGCGCGGCCAGCAGGGCGGCGCGCGTCAGGGTGTGCACCGGCACGGCCTGGCGCGGCACGGTGCCGGTCGGCTTGTCGAACATGAAGGTCCACCACAGGCGCGCCATCTCGCCGACGCTGTGCTGGTGCATGGGCGCCGGGTTGACGAACTTGTCGTCGCGGTATTGCGGCGACGCGGGATAGTTGGCTGCGGCCGAGGCCAGGGACGAGTAAGTCATGATCGAGACGACTAAAAGAAGGATGACGGCGAGAAGTAGGCGCATGTTGGGCAATCGACAAATGTACACTACACAGTGTAGTGTCGTTTCTTGAGGAAGTAAACCAGTGAGTGTAAAATTCAGGAATGACCGCCCCCCTCCGCCTGACCGACCGCAAGCGCCGCGCCATTCTCGATGCCGCCGCAAACCAGTTCCGCTCGCTCGGCTACGACGCAGCCAGCGTCGACCGCATCGCCGAAGTGGCGGGCGTGTCGAAACGTACTGTCTACAACCACTTCCCCAGCAAAGAGGAATTGTTTGCGGAAACGCTGTTGCGCCTGTTCGAAGACAGCGCCAGCGAGCTTGAACTCGACTATAGCCCTGCGCGCGGCCTGCGCGAGCAATTGACTGAGCTAATGACGGCGAAAATGCGCACCCTGGCCGACCGCGACTTCCTGGCACTGGCGCGGGTGGCGATTGGCGAGGCGATCCATGCGCCGGAGCGGGCCCTGCCGCTCATCGCCCGGCTCGGCGAGCGCGAGGAAGGCGTCACGCGCTGGGTGCGCGCCGCCCAGCTCGATGGCCGCCTGAAGCCGGGCGATCCGCTGTTTGCGTCGACAGTGCTGCAGGGGCAGGTGAAGACCTTTGCCTTCTGGCCGCAGGTGGCGATGGGCGCCGCGCCGCTGCCCGAAGACCAGCAGGCGCAGGTGGTGGATGCGGCGGTGTCGATGTTCCTCGCGTATTTCGCCGTGCAAAACGAGGCAGTTTCATCATCCTGAAGGGGCGGATTGAACCGTCCATGGAACAGTGTTATCCATGCGGAGGGCTTACCCTTGCCTGGCGGAACAGTTAAAGTGCAGTGATTACCTCCACTACAACAGGATATCCAGATGAAGATCAAGCACATCATTGCCGCCTTTGCCGCCCTCGCCGCCACCAGCGCTTTTGCCGCCGACACCTACACGATCGAGCCGAACCACACCTACCCGAGCTTCGAAGCCGACCACATGGGCGGCCTGTCGGTCTGGCGCGGCAAGTTCACGAAGACCAGCGGCAGCATCACGCTCGACCGCGCCGCCAAGACCGGCAGCGTCGACATCACCATCGATGCCAGCACCCTGGACTTCGGCCACGCCAAGATGAACGAGCACGCCAAGGGCCCGGATATGTTCGACGTCGCCAAGTTCCCGACCGCGACCTACAAGTCGAAGTCGATCACCTTCAAGGGCGACCAGCCGGCCGAAGTGAACGGCGAACTGACCCTGCATGGCGTGACCAAGCCGGTGAAGCTGACCATCAGCCAGTTCAAGTGCATCCAGCACCCGATGTTCAAGCGCGAAGCCTGCGGCGCGGATGCCTCGGCCACCTTCAACCGCAGCGACTTCGGCATCGACTACGGCGTGCAGATGGGCTTCAACCCGACCGTCAAGCTGGCGATCCAGGTCGAAGCGCTGAAGCAGTAATCCAGGCATCGTCCAGCACATGTAGTACGCGCCGCGCCAGTTCGCGGCGCGCGTCCTTTCTCCTCCTCATCTCTCCACCCGTTCCTCCTCCCGCACCCTGCACACGCGCGCACCGTTCCGTGCCACGGAAACGCATGAGCACAAGGTAAAATCGCAGGCATCGAATAGCAAGCAAGCACCTGCGCGCCACGCCGCCAGGCCAGCGCCTGCCTTACCCTCTCCAGCCGGGAAACCCATGCACACACCTGCCCAGCTCATGAGCGGGCTGCTCGACTATCTGGTCGAGCAAGCCAAAGACATCGACCGCGCCGCCTTTACGCTGGCGCGGGTCACGGAATTCAAGAAAACCTGGTCCGACCTGGCCACCCTGCCCTGGGTCGACTTCAACGTCGAGACCCAGGAAGACAGCGCCTGGCTGCGCGTGCACCGCCTCGAGCCGACGTCCGCGCCCAGCCTGCCCGAACCGGAGCTGGCCGCCTTCCTGCTCGTGGGTACCGACCCCGCCGGCGCCGCCCCCGCCATCAACGAAGGAGTACTGTCCGATGCGCGCCGTGAAGACGCGGCCGTCGTGGCCGAGGACGAAGCCGAGCAGCGCGACCTGGAACGGCGCGCCCGGGTCGGCCACCTGCTGCAGGCCTACCTGCCGCAGTGGCGCAACTGGGCCGCGCGCGAACAGCCACGGCGCCAGGTGATCACGCTGTATGCCGATTTGTTCGCGCTGAAGACGCGCCTGGAAGCCCAGGAGGCGGTGCGTCCGCTGGAACTGGTCTGGGGCCTGGGCGTGTCGTCCTGGCACATCCCGGCGCCGGACGGCGGCGTCGACTTCCACTACCCGCTCGTCACGCAAGCGATGGACATCGAGATCGACAGCGACTCGCACGCGATCACCATCGGTCCGCGGCCGATCGCGCCGCGCCTCGAGCTCGATGCCTTCGCCGCCTGCGGCGTGGCCGGCATCGGCGAAGTCGAAAGCGCCGCCCGCACGCTGCTGCGCGCCGAGGGCGCGACGGTCTCGCCCTTCGAGCCGGCCACGATCGAGCCGATCCTGAAACTCGTGGCCGGGAATATCTCGGCCTCGGCGCGCTATGAGCGCGATACCCGCGATACCCGCGATACCCGCGGCGCGCCGGCGCCGGGCCCGGACCTGGTGCTGAGCGACGGCTGGGTGCTGTTCGCGCGCCCGCGCGCGACCCACTTCCTGACCGAGGACATCGCGCGCCTGAAAGACGGCGTGAACGGCGCCGAGGACTTGCCCATCGGGCCGGCCAGCCTGGTGACCCGGCCGGGCGACGCCGTGGTGGAGCACGCGCCGATCGCGTTTCGCGGCCTGTCCGGGCGCGCCACCATCGCCGGCGAGCCGCGCGAACTGTATTTCCCGCTGCCCTACAACCGCGAGCAGGAAACCATCATCCAGCAGCTGGAACGCTCGCCCGGCGTGGCCGTGCAGGGGCCGCCCGGCACCGGCAAGACGCACACCATCGCCAATATCATCAGCCACTACCTGGCGCTGGGCAAGCGCATCCTCGTCACCTCGAAGGGCGAGCCGGCGCTGAAGGTGTTGCAGGAGAAGATACCGGAAGCGGTGCGCCCGCTGACGGTGGCCCTGCTCGCCGGCGACAAGGAGGGCATGCGCCAGTTCCAGGCCTCGATCGAAGCCATCATCCACACGCTGACCCACCTGAACAGCGGCCTGGAAGCGGACAAGATCGCCGCCTGCCGTACGGCGCTCGACCGCGCACACGCCGAGATGGCGCAGATCGATGCCCGCATCGATGCCATCGCCCACACCCAGCTGGCCGAGATCGACGTCGACGGCGTGCCGATGCGCGCGCAAAAAATGGCCGCACTGGTGGTCGATGGCGAGGCGCAGTTCGGCTGGTTCGACGACGTCCTGACGCTGGGTGCGCAGCACGCGCCGCCCTTCGATGACGAAAGCGGCATGCGCCTGCGCGCGCTGCGCCGCAGCCTGGGCGCCGACCTGGTGTACTGCCGCGCCAGCATTCCCCCGGCAAGCACCCTGCCCACGCCCGCCGCCCTCGGCCAGCTGCACGAGGAACTGCAAGCCCTGCGCGCGATCGAGCATGACGAAGCGCGCGGCGCCCTGCTGCCGCTGCGCGCGCCCACAGCCGCGGTGCTCGGCGCGGCGCGCCAGCTGCTGGCCGCGCTGGACCAGGCGCTGGCCTTGCTGCGCCAGGTCGACGAGTCCGGCCACGACTGGGCGCATGCATTGCGCGACAAGCTGCGCCGCCCGCAGTTCGGCACCGAGCGCGCGGCCCTCGAAGCCCTGTTTACCGAAATCGACGCCCTGCTCCAGGCCCGCGCCGAATTCATGCAACAGCCGGTCAGCGCCACGCGCGAGGCCCTCGAACACCCGAAGGCGCTGGAAGCCATCGCGCGCGGCGCCGAGACCGGCAAGCCGTTCGGCTTGTTCGCCTTTGGCGCGGGCGACATCAAGGCGCAGGTGAACGCCATCCGCGTGGCCGGTCTGGCGCCGGCGTCCGGCGCGGACTGGGCCCACGTGCAGCGTTTTGCGAGCCTGCATACGCGCCTGCTGTCGTTCACGGTGCGCTGGAATGCCTTTGCCGCACTGCTGTCGCTGCCGCCGCTGGCGCCGGATGTGGACCAGCTGCGTTCCATCGAAGCGATTGCGGCGACGGCGCGCGCGGCGCACACGCTGGCGTCCACGCACGACGTCGCGCTGCCGCCGCTGGCGGAGCAAGTGTTCGAGACCGCGCCGCGCGCAGCGCTGCAAGGGCAAACGCTCGACTTGGAGGAAGTGCGCGCCCAGCTGCGCCGGCATCTGACGCGCGCCGAAATGGCGCATGCCACGGCAAGCCTGGCGCAGCTGCAGCAGACCCTGGGCGGCGCAAATGGGCCGGTGGCGCTGCGCCTGCGTGCGCTGGTGAATGAGGCGCTGGGCAGCCCGGAGGTGGCAGCCGAGCAGCTCGCCGCCGACCATGCAGCCCTGCTCGGCGAGCTGCGCCGCATCGAGGCGCTGGCGGACGACATGCGCGATCTGCTGGCGATGGCCCACGCCATCGCGGCCCACGGCGCGCCACGGCTGGCCGCGCGCGTCGTCTCCATCGTGCAGGCCGACGCCGGCGACGACGCGGTGTTCCCGCCGCGCTGGCGCGAGGCCTGGACCTGGGCGCGCCTGCGCACCTACCTCGACAGCATCGATGCGCGCGGCGAGATGCGCGCCCTGGCCGCGCGCCGGCGTGAACTGGAAACCGCGCTGGCGCGCAGGTACCAGGAACTCGTGGCCGGGTCGGCCTGGCTGCAGACCAAGCAGAATGCCGGCCCGCGCGTCCTGAGCGCATTGGAAACCTACCGCACCGCGATCCGCAAGTTCGGCAAGGGCACCGGCGTCAACGCCAGCCGCTACCGGCGCGACGCCCAGCAGGCCATGGTCGACGCCCAGGCCGCGGTGCCGTGCTGGATCATGAGCCACGCGCGGGTATCGGAAACCCTGCCGGCCGAACTGGGCGCGTTCGACCTGGTGATCGTCGACGAAGCCAGCCAGTCCGACTTGTGGGCGCTGCCGGCGGTCTTGCGCGGCAAGCAGGTGCTGGTGGTGGGCGACGACAAGCAGGTGTCGCCGGAAGCCGGCTTCGTGTCGAGCGCCAGGATAGTCGACCTGCGCCGCCGCTTCCTGGCCGGCCAGCCTTTCGAGGCCGTGCTGACGGCCGACATGTCGCTGTACGACATCGCTTCGACGGTGTTCGCCGCCTCGAAGGTCATGCTGCGCGAGCACTTCCGCTGCGTGCAGCCGATCATCGCCTACAGCAACCGCGTGTTCTACAAGGACTTCATCCAGCCGGTGCGGGTGCCGCGCGCCTCCGAACGGCTCGACCCGCCGCTGGTGGACGTCTACGTGCCAGGCGGCTACCGCTCGGCCAAGGGCCAGAATCCGTCCGAGGCCGCCTTCATCGTGGCCGAGATCGAGGCCATCCTGCGCGACCCCGGGCTGGCCGGACGCACGCTCGGCGTGGTCTCGCTGCTCGGGCCGGAACAGGCGCTGCTGATCGACAAGCTGGTGCGCGCCCGCTGCGACGCGGTGGAGCTGGCGCGGCGCCAGTTCGCCTGCGGCGACGCCCGCATCTTCCAGGGCAGCGAACGCGACATCATCTTCCTGAGCATGGTGGCCGACCGCGCCAACCACCACGCGCTGTCGGGCGTGATGTACGACCAGCGCTTCAACGTGGCCGCCTCGCGCGCCCGCGACCGCATGGTGCTGGTGCGCTCGGTGCGCCTCGACGAGCTGTCGCCGCTCGACCTGCGGCGTACGCTGGTCGAGCACTTCGCACGGCCGGTCGAGGCCAACGAGGAAGCCGGCAGCCTGGCGGCGCTGTGCGAGTCGGGCTTCGAGCGCGACGTGTACGGCGAATTGTTCGCACGCGGCTACCGCGTGATTCCGCAGGTGCCGGCGGCCGGCTACCGCATCGACATGGTGGTCGAGGGCGCCGACGATCGGCGCCTGGCGATCGAACTCGATGGCGACGAATTCCACGGGCCTGACCGCTGGCCGGCCGACATGGCGCGCCAGCGCGTGCTGGAACGCGCCGGCTGGACCTTCTGGCGCTGCTTCGCCTCGACCTGGTCGCTGCGGCGCGAGGCGGTGCTGGGCGAGCTGCTGGCGCTGCTGGAGAAGATGGGGATTGCACCGCTGGGCGCGATCGGGCGCATTCCGTCGCTGGTCGAGTACCGCGAATGGAACCGTCCGGCAATGCCGGCTGCGCAGGGGCAGGATGCCGCGGTCGAGGAAGGGATGGAAAACGCCGGCTGATGCCGGCGTTGGGCGCCTGGTCGAGCCAGGGCATGTGGAATCGCGCTTCGAAGGCGTGCCCGGACCATCCGGCGCACGCCTTTTTTCCAGCGCAGATTCAGCGCAGATTCAGCGCAAAATTAGCGCAAAATTAGCGCACGCCGGCCACCGCCAGCGCCGTCATGTTGACGATGCGGCGCACGGTCGCGCTCGGGCTCAGGATGTGCACGGGCTTGGCGGCGCCGAGCAGGATCGGGCCCACGGTCACGCCCTTGCCGGCGGCGACCTTCAGCACATTGAACAAAATGTTGGCCGCATCCAGCGACGGCATCACCAGCAGGTTGGCGCTTCCCGCGAAGCCGCCCGCCGCTTCACCGGCCGGCTGGTACAGGCGCCGGATCTCTTCCGACAGCGCGGCGTCGCCGTGTACCTCGCCGATCAGCGCCAGTTCCGGCGCGCTTGCGGCCAGCAGGTCGCGCGCTTCGCGCATCTTGCGCGCCGAGGGACGCTCGGACGAACCGAAGATCGAATGCGACAGCAGGGCCGCCTTCGGCTCCAGGCCGAAGTGGCGCAGCTCGGTCGCGGCCAGGCGCGTGATGTCGGCCAGCTCCTGGGCCGTCGGGCTGTCGTTGACGTAGGTGTCGGTGATGAACAGGGTCATCTTGTCGAGCACCAGGGCGTTCATCGCCGCCAGCGCGCCGGCGCCGGGCGCGATGCCGATCTCGCTGCGCACGTGGGCCAGGTGGTCGTCGTAGCTGCCCTGCATGCCGCAGATCAGCGCATCGACCGCGCCCGACTGCAGCAGGCGCGTGCCTTGCAGCGTCGCGTCGCCGCCATCCGGCTCGACCAGCTCGTAGTCGGCATCGCGCGCCAGGCGCAGGCCGGCCGCCTTGATGGCTCGCTCCACCGCCGCCGCGGCGCCGATCAGCACCGGCTTGGCCAGGCCTTCGTCGACCACGGTCTGCACGGCGCGCAGCACGCGCGCGTCCAGGCTTTCGGCATAAGCCACGCGGCGCTGCGTGGCCTTGGCCTTGGCGAACACCGGCTTCATGAAGAAGCCTGTGTGGTAGATCATTTCGCCGAGGCGCTGGCGGTAGGCGTCCATGTCGGCGATCGGGCGCGCGGCCACGCCGGAGGCGGCGGCGGCGGCGGCGACAGCGGGAGCGATCGCCGCCATCAGGCGCGGATCGAAAGGCTTCGGGATGATGTAGTCGGGGCCGAACGCGAGGTCCTGGCCGGCATAGGCCTCGGCGACAGTGTCGTTGGCTTCGGCTTCGGCCAGGCGCGCGATGGCGCCGACGCAGGCCAGCTTCATCTCGTCGGTGATGCGGGTCGCGCCGCAATCGAGCGCACCGCGGAAGATGTAGGGGAAGCACAGCACGTTGTTCACCTGGTTCGGGTAGTCCGAACGGCCGGTGGCGACGATGCAGTCCGGACGCGCGGCTTTCGCCACTTCCGGGCGGATTTCCGGTTCCGGATTGGCCAGGGCCAGGATCACCGGCTGCGCGGCCATGGTCTTCACCATCTCGGCGCTCAGCACGCCCGCGGTCGAGCAGCCGAGGAAGACATCGGCGTCCACCATGATGTCGGCCAGGGTGCGGGCCTCGGTCGCCTGGGCGTAGCGCGCCTTGTTCGCTTCCATGTTGGCTTCGCGGCCCTGCCAGATCACGCCCTTCGAGTCGGTGACGAAGATGTTCTCCTGCTTTACGCCCAGGCTGACCATCATGTCGAGGCAGGCGATCGCCGCGGCGCCGGCGCCGGACGCGGCGAGCTTGATGGCGCCGATGTCCTTGCCGACCACCTTCAGCGCGTTCAGCAGCGCCGCGCTGGAAATGATCGCGGTGCCGTGCTGGTCGTCGTGGAAGACCGGGATGTTCATGCGCTCGCGCAGCTTCTTCTCGATGTAGAAGCACTCGGGCGCCTTGATGTCCTCGAGGTTGATGCCGCCCACGGTGGGCTCGAGCATGGCGATCGCATCGACCAGTTTATCGGGGTCGTTCTCTGCCAGTTCCAGGTCGAACACATCGACGCCGGCGAATTTCTTGAACAGGCAGCCCTTGCCTTCCATGACCGGCTTCGAGGCCAGCGGGCCGATGTTGCCCAGGCCGAGCACGGCTGTGCCGTTGGTGATCACGGCCACCAGGTTGCCGCGCGAGGTGTATTCGGCCGCGGTCGACGGATCGGCGGCGATTTCTTCGCAGGCATAGGCGACGCCCGGCGAGTAGGCCAGGGACAGGTCGCGCTGGTTGGACAGGGGTTTGGTGGCGACCACCTCGATCTTGCCGCGCACTGGGGAGCGGTGGTATTCGAGCGCGTCTGCGCGCAATTGGGTGTCGTCGGAGTCGCTGAAATTGCTGTTACTGCTCATGATTCTTCCTAAATTAATGTGGCATTCCGATTCGAATCAACCGGCTGGGCGCCACGCCAGCACCGGCGCAGACATGCGCAGGCCGGACGGTCAGGCAGGATGTTACCGCATGAGGCCGAAGGGGGTTTGGGCGAGGTGCATTATGGCGCGCGCGGGCGGCGGATGGGCGCGCGCGTAGTGTTGCGGGGTGCGTCTGGGCGACGCGATCGGCGCCCTGGGTTTTACACCGGCGTCTGCAGGCTGGCCTTGATTTGCTGCAGATGCTGGGCCGCCACCTCGCGGCCATGCTTGGACGCCTGCATCGCCATGTGCCAGTGCGCAAGGGCACGCTGCAATTGCTCCTTGCCTTCCGCGGATTTCACCTGGCGCACGACATCGGCGGCGAGCAGGCCGAGATAGGTTTCGGCGGTGTGGATCATGGTGGCCTTGGCTTGGGCCAGATGGGCTGGCTCGGGTAGCGGAGCCGGGGCTGGGATCGGTGCCGCCGTGATCGACGCGGCCGGCCCAGGCGCCAGCGTATAAGCCTGTGCGGGGACAGGTATGGCGGCGGCGCTGGCCCGGTCCGATGGCGCCGCCACCGCGCAGATCAGGCCGAGTTCTTCGAGCTGCCCGATGATCGGCGCCAGCGCCGCCATCGGCAGCAAGCCGGACAGCGCGGCGCACCGCTTCTGCCCATCGAGCATGATCAGGGTGCTGCGCGCACGCGCGTCCAGACGAGCGGTGCGCTGCGCGACCTCGGCCCTGCCCTTCTCGGTCTTGGCATAGACGCGGTCCGGCAGGGTAAGTGGATTCGGGTACTCGGCAAGCATGGACGACCTGCTGATTGCGATACGAATGATTCTATAAGGCAATTATTACAGGATCGTTTCAGCTAAATATCATTCCCCTGTGACTGCAGATCTTCAGCACCTGGTCGATGAGCGTATTTGCGCCACGCGAGATGAGCGCCGGCGTGCTTGCCGTGCAAGCCCGGTGCTTTGCTGCTCAGGTCTCCGCAGGCTTGATCTTGTTTCCGGCAAGGCGCGCGTCGATCCAGGCCTGGGCTCGGGTGATCGCGGAGCGGTAGGCCTCTTCTTCCGTACCGTAGGTCGCGATCTCATCCTTGGGATGTTCGTAAAGCACCGATGTGAACATCGGATTGGGGCTCGGCTCCAGGATCATGAAGGCATCGGCGCAGGCGCCGTCGGCATTGCCGGACGGGTTGAAGACGATGTGGTGTTCGCGATATTCCGTTGACTGGCTGGCTTTCGGTTCCATGAGGCGTCCTTTCAAACAAGCTGATAGATTCCCGGTACGACTATTTCTTGCGGAACGGGCGTGCGTACGTCATCGTCGTCGAATTCATTTGCGGGTAAGCCGACGACCGGCCGCGCGACCTCGGCCTAGTGTAACGCGAGCAGGAAGCGGCCACGCGCCCGTGTCCGTCCAACTCCCGAGGACGCAGGTGCGGTCGAGCGACCTGTACTATTGCACAGCCCCGGCGCTTACCTGCGGATTGTTCAACGAGTACGACAACATCATCGATACCGGATCCACAATCGCTCAAATTGAAAAAGTACTATTTTGATTTTCAGCAAGGACTGAACGACTATCGAAAACCCGCGCTCACATCCTGGAACGATTTACACCGAAAATGGCGCAGCAATAAAAAAAAGGCCGGTAGCGATGCGCTCCGGCCTTTCTAAGTCGCTGATTACTCAGCTGAATTCTGGTGGGAAGTGCAAGTTTCGAACTTGCGACCCCTGCAGTGTGAATGCAGTGCTCTACCCCTGAGCTAACCTCCCTGACAACGAGGAGTATTATGCCAAAAACTTTCTCCAACGTCAAACTATCGGCGAATATTTTCTCCAAACACATTCGCCTTTCACGCCCTTGTCCAGTCCGGCCAGCACTTCCTCGTGATAATTCAACTCCTCGGCGCTGGCCGGCACGACGATGATCTCGCCCAGCGGCACCGCGTCGAGCAGCATGCCGCCGCCGGTCTCCTCGATTTCGACATCCATCGACAGCGAATTCTGTCCACGCGTCATCGACAGGTAGACGTCGGCCAGCAGTTCCGAGTCGAGCAGCGCGCCGTGCAGCTTGCGGTGGGCGTTCGACACGCCGTAGCGGTCGCAGAGCGCGTCCAGCGAGTTGCGCTTACCGGGATGCATTTCCTTGGCGAAGACCAGGGTGTCGATCACCGGGCCGCAGTATTCGACGAAGGGCTTGAAGCCGAGCCGCTGGAATTCGTGGTTCAGGAAACCCAGGTCGAAGGGGGCATTGTGGATGATGACTTCCGCGCCCTCGATGTAGGCGCGCAGTTCCTCGGCGATCTCGGCGAATTTCGGCTTGTCGCTCAGGAACTCGGTGGTCAGGCCGTGGACGGCGAGCGCGGCCTCGTCGGACTCGCGCTCGGGGTTGATATAGCGGTGGTAATTGTTTCCGGTCAGGGTACGATTGACCAGTTCGACACAACCGATTTCGATGACGCGGTCGCCTGTGCGGGGATTCAGGCCTGTGGTTTCGGTGTCGAGAACGATCTGGCGCATGGTGCTATTTCATGAGTTGAGGCAAGCCGGCAGTATAGCGCAAGCCGGCCGGCCCCAAGCCGGGGCCGCTCCCTTTTATCGGCGCACCGAGGCCGCGCCGCGGTTGGCCAGCACGTCGGCGCGCTCGTTGCCCGGGTGGCCATTGTGCCCGCGCACCCAGCGCCATTCCACCATGTGCTGCTGCTGGGCCAGGTCGAGCGCCTTCCACAGGTCGTCGTTCTTGACCGGCTCCTTGGCGGCGGTCTTCCAGCCGCGCGCCTTCCAGCCGTGGATCCATTCCGAGATGCCCTTCTGCACGTACTGGCTGTCGGTGTGCAGCACCACTTCGCAGGGACGGTTCAGCACGTTCAGGGCCTCGATCACGGCCTTCAGTTCCATGCGGTTGTTGGTCGTGTTCGGCTCGCCGCCGAAGATTTCCTTCTCGTGGCCTTCGGCGCTCAGGAGCGCGCCCCAGCCACCGGTGCCGGGATTGCCCTTGCAGGCGCCATCGGTAAAAATTTCCACTTTCGTCATGCTGCCTGCTCTACTTTCTTCATTCTCTGTTGGTTGCCGGCACCGCCTGCGGCGCCCGGCTCGATTTCTTGTTCCACGCCGGCCCGATCAGGTGCATGCCTTTGACGCGCTTGATCGCGTGCACGATATACACCGCGCCGAGATACGGCCACCAGCGCTGGCCCGCCCCTTCCAGCATGGCGAAACGGTCCAGCCACTTGGCGGTGCGAAACGGTGGCGCATAACAGCCGAAATGGCTGCCGCCCACGCTGAGATTCAACAATTTTAACCAGTCTTTCATGCGCGGCATAGAGATGAACTCGCCGGCCGCCGGCAGGTAGCCGTGGCTGCCCAGGCGCTGCAGGCCCTGGCGCATGCCCCACATGCTGGCCGGATTGAAGCCGCAAATGATCACCTGCCCTTCCGGGATCAGCACGCGCTCGACTTCGCGCAGCACCTGGTGCGGCTCGGCCGCGAACTCGAGCACGTGCGGCAGCACCACCAGGTCCAGGCTTTGCGAGGCGAAGGGCAGCTCGGCGAAGTCGAGGGCGACGGTGATCTGCTTGCCGCTGGCAGCGAAGTCGAGCTCGTTCGCGGTGGAGGTGCGGGTGGCCGCCTGCCACTTGTTCGGCATGCGGCTGGCGGCCAGGGCGTCGATCTGCGGCACGCCGATCTGCACGGCGTTGTAGCCGAAGATGTCGGCGGTCAACTCGTCGAGGCAGGCTTGCTCGAAGGCGCGCACGTAAGCGCCGGCTGGCGAAAGCAGCCATTCGTCGAGCGCTATAATGGATTTTTCGGAAGCAACGCTATCCATGCCTACCCTCATTTGACACCATGACCGATACCCAAGCACACGCCGCGAACGGCGCACCACGCAATGATTTGAGTGTCCTGACCGTGCCCGCGTTCAAGGATAATTATCTTTGGCTGATCCACGACGGACAGCACGCCGCCGTGGTCGACCCCGGCGACAGCGTGCCCATCCTCGCAGCCCTGGCCGAGCATGGCCTGACCCTCACCGCCATTCTACTCACCCATCACCATGCTGACCATATCGGCGGCGTGTCCGAGCTGGTGGCGCGTTTCGATGTTCCGGTGTACGGGCCGCGCAACGACGGCATCGCCGAAGTCACGCACCCGCTGGCGGAAGGCGACCGGGTCACCGTGCCGGCGCTCGGCCTGGAACTCGAGGTCGTCGATGTGCCCGGCCATACCCTGGGCCATATTGCCTACGTGCGGCGCACGCCTGGGCTGCACTGGCTGTTCTGCGGCGATACCCTGTTTGCCGGCGGCTGCGGGCGTCTGTTCGAGGGCACGCCGGCGCAGATGGCGGCCTCGCTCGAGAAGCTGGCCGCCCTGCCCGAGGATACCGAGGTATATTGCGCCCACGAGTACACGCTGTCGAACCTGCGTTTCGCCCAGGCGGTCGAGCCCGGAAACGAGGCGCTGGCCTTGCGCGTAAAAGACGAAAGCGCCAAGCGCGCGCTTGACCTTCCGACGGTGCCGACCAGCATCGGGCTGGAACGCCGCACGAATCCCTTCCTGCGCTACCGCGAGGCCGAGATCGTGGGCGAGCTGGTGAAGGCGGGCAAGCTGGCTGACGGTGCGGCGCCGGTCCAGGCCTTTGCCGCGCTGCGCGAATGGAAGAACGTGTTCTGATCGAGCCTTCATAAAAGCCGCCCGGCACTGGCCAGGCGGCTTTTCCTTCCAAAGCCGGATCAGATTTCCTCGTACAGCGGCAGCGTCAGGAACTCGGCGAACTGCTCCGAGGTCGACATTTCCTCGAAGATGACGGCCGCGCGCGCATAACTTGGGTTATCGCCGTTCGGCGCCGCCTGTTTCGCCTTTGCCAGTTCTTCCGGGATCATGGCGCGCACCATGTCGGCCGTGACCTTGCGGCCATCGTCCAGCACGCCCTTCGGCGAGCGGATCCATTGCCACACCTGCGAGCGGCTGATCTCGGCGGTGGCGGCGTCTTCCATCAAATTGTGGATCGGCACGCAGCCATTCCCCGCCAGCCAGGCGCCCAGGTAGTGGATGCCGACGTTGATGTTGTAGCGCAGGCCTTCTTCCGTGATCGGCGTTTCCGGCTTGAAGTCGAGCAATTGCTCGGCCGTGAAGTGGACGTCGGGACGCAGCTTGCCGATCTGGTTCGGCTGGTCGCCCAGCACCTTGGTGAATTCCGTCATGGCCAGCTCGACCAGACCCGGATGGGCGACCCAGCCGCCGTCGTAGCCGTCGGTCGCATCGCGCGCCTTGTCGCTGCGCACGCCGGCCATCGCGGTCTCGTTCTTCGCCGGGTCGTTCTTGATCGGGATCAGGGCCGCCATGCCGCCGATCGCCGGCGCGCCGCGCTTGTGGCAAGTCTGCAGCAGCAGCAAGGCGTAGGCGCGCATGAAGGGCGAGGTCATCGTTACCTTCGGGCGGTCGGCCAGGCAGAAGTCCTTGTCCAGCTTGAACTTCTTGATGCACGAGAAGATGTAGTCCCAGCGGCCCGCGTTCAGGCCGGCGCTGTGCGCGCGCAGCTCGTACAGGATCTCGTCCATTTCGAAGGCGGCCAGGATGGTTTCGATCAGCACGGTGGCCTTGATCGTGCCGCGCGGCAGGCCGAGCGCGTCCTGGGTGGCGATGAAGATGTCGTTCCACAGGCGCGCTTCGAGGTGCGATTCCATCTTCGGCAGGTAAAAGTAAGGGCCGGCGCCGCGCGCCAGCAGCTCCTTGGCGTTGTGGAACATGAACAGGGCGAAGTCGAAGATGCCGCCCGAGATGCGCTGGCCGTCGACCAGCACGTGCTTTTCGTCCAGGTGCCAGCCGCGCGGTCGCACGACCAGGGTCGCGACCTTGTCGTTCAGCTTGTAGGATTTGCCGTTCTGCTCCAGCGCAATCGTGCGGCGTACGGCATCGACCATGTTGATCTGGCCGGTGATCTGGTTGTCCCAGTTCGGCGCATTCGAGTCCTCGAAGTCGGTCATGTAGCTGTCGGCGCCCGAGTTCAGGGCGTTGATCACCATCTTGCGCTCGACCGGACCGGTGATTTCCACGCGGCGGCATGCCAGGGCCTGGGGAATCGGATCGATCTTCCAGTCGCCCTCGCGAATGGGCGCGGTTTCCGGCAAAAAGTCGGGGCGCTCGCCGGCGTCCAGGCGCTTGGCGCGTTCGACGCGGGCGGCCAGCAGTTCCTGGCGGCGCGGTTCGAACTGGCGCGTCAACTGGGCAACCAGCGCCAGCGCTTCCGGGGTCAGGATCTGTTCGTAGCCGGGTCCGATGGTGGCGCGGATCTCCATGCCGGGTGGGGTTGCGATCGTCATGCGCGTGCTCCTCGATGTGATTGAATGCTGTGGCGCACCAAGCCGACGGCAACAGACTTGGTGTTTGTCATCGCATCAAGTATATTCAACCCGAAGTCATCAAACGATACATTTATTTAATTCATTTGTGCGTTTTTGTCACAAATGAGAAAGCGGGTGCATGGGCAAGTTCAGGGAAATTTCGACCTTTGTCGAGGTAGTGGCGCGCGGCAGCCTGTCGGCCGCGGCCAGGGCCGAGGGCATTGCGCCGGCCATGATCGGGCGCCGCCTCGACGCCCTGGAAGCGCGCCTGGGGATCAAACTCTTGCAGCGCACCACGCGCCGCCTCGCCCTCACCGACGAGGGCGCCGCCTTCCTCGAAGATTGCCAGCGCATCCTGGCCGAGCTGGAGGAAGCGGAAAGCGCGGTGTCCGAACGCAGCGCACGCGCCACCGGCCATTTGCTGGTGTCGGCGCCGGCCGGTTTCGGGCGCCAGCACGTGGCCCCGCTGCTGCCCTCCTTCCTGGCCGAGCACCAGGACCTGACCGTGAACCTGAACCTGAACGACCGCGTGGTCGATGTGGTCGGGGAAGGCATCGACGTGGCGATCCGCATCGCCAGCCTGGGCGACTCCAGCCTGGTGGGCGTGAAGCTGGCCGACAACCAGCGCGTGGTGGTGGCCGCGCCGGCTTACCTGAAGCGCCACGGCACGCCTTTGGTCCTGGCCGACCTGGCGCGTCACAATTGCCTGGCGATCAGCAGCGAAGGCAGCCAGCGCGGCTGGACCTTCCGCGAAGGCGGCAAGGCGCTGACCCTGAAAGTGGCCGGCAACATGGTCTGCAACGACGGCGCCGTGCTGCACGAGTGGGCGCTGCGCGGCAAGGGCCTGGCCTGGCGCTCGATGTGGGAAGTGGCGGCGCAGATCGAGGCGGGCCAGCTGGTGACGGTGCTCGACGATTTCGCGGCGCCAGGAAACGATATCTACGCGGTATTCGCGCAACGGCGTCATTTGCCACTGCGCGTACGCGTTTTCGTCGATTTTCTACGCAGGACTTATGCGCAAGCGGATTATTGGCGCCACTGAATGCAAAAAATTTGCTGGAAATAACGATGCGGCGATATGGAACAGTCAGCGCTCGACTAAACAACAGGCGAAAAAAATCCCCGGCATGCCGAGGATCTTTTCATCGTCAATCAGCGATTAGATCGGCTGGATGTTCGATGCTTGTTTGCCCTTAGGACCCGAGGTCACGTCGAACGAGACGCGCTGGTTCTCTTGCAGGGACTTGAAGCCTTGGCTCTGGATAGCCGAGAAGTGCGCGAACAGATCTTCGCCGCCTTCATCAGGGGTGATGAAGCCGAAGCCCTTCGAGTCATTGAACCATTTAACGATGCCAGTTGCCATTACAATTTCCTATTTCAGTTAAGTGGGCTTGCGCCCGTTTATGATCGTTTGAAGAAGCAAGAAAGAAATGACAGACAGACTGCACTACTAGCTCGAACCCAACGATCCCGTATTATACCGAATAAATCCCGTGTCACGCATTTTTCGCAAAATAAAAAATAAAACGCGTAACAATGCCTGAAACCAACTTTCAGATATGGCGCTATTTGATTCGGCAGTAAAGAGAATATAGGATAACGAAGGGTAGCAAGTTTGCGGTGGATCAAACGACTCGGCGTTGGACATTTGAATTAAGGCAAGGGCGAAAACGCCGCGCTATGGTAACGCGGCGCCGGGGCGCGCAGCCCCGCCGCCACGAAACCATCCAGCGCGCCCAGCCAGGCGCCCCAGTCGTCTTCACCCACGGTGTCAAACGCCGTCAGCACGCGCAGGCGCTGCTCGAGGCCGCGCGCGCCGTGGCCGAGTTCGCGGAAACCGAAAGTCACGGCGGCACCGGCCAGGGTGTGCAGCAGCGACTGCAGTTCGGCCACGGAGGCCGGCGCCGGCGCCCCGGGCAGCAGCGCCGCGCGCACCGCCGCCAGCCGCGACAGCGTGACGGGCAGCCCGGCGCGGAAGCGCTCGTTGGCCTGCGTCAGGCGCGCGAAAAAAGCGCTGTCGACCGGCGCAGGCATGCCTCCCATGCTTACTTGGTGCCGAAGATGCGGTCGCCGGCATCACCCAGGCCCGGCACGATGTAGGCGTGCGCGTCCAGGTGCGAATCGAGCGACGCCACGTACAGCTTGACGTTCGGGTGGGCGTCCTGCACCACTTTCACGCCTTCCGGCGCGGCCACCAGGGCCAGGAACAGGATCTGCTCGTCGGCCACGCCGCGCTTCTTGAGCACGTCGATGGCGTGCACGGCCGAGTTACCGGTCGCCACCATCGGGTCGCACAGGATGAAGGTGCGCTCGGTAGTGTCCGGCAGACGCACCAGGTATTCGACCGGTTCGTGGGTAGCCGGATCGCGGAACACGCCGATGTGGCCGACGCGGGCCGAGGGCACCAGTTCCAGCAGGCCGTCGCTCATGCCGATGCCGGCGCGCAGGATCGGCACGATCGCCAGCTTCTTGCCGGCAATGACCGGCGCATCGATGGTGACCAGCGGGGTCTGCACCGGGCGCGTGGTCAGCGGCAGGTCGCGCGTGATCTCGTAACCCATCAGCAGCGTGATTTCCTTGAGCAGCTCGCGGAAGGTGCGGGTCGAGGTGTCGTGCTCGCGCATGTGCGACAGCTTGTGCTGGATCAGCGGATGGTTCAGGATGTAGAGGCTCGGGAAGCGCGGGTCTTGTTTCATTATCGACATATCTTGGTTCGGTGACGTGGCTGGGATGCGGCGTGCAAAAAGCCTATTAACCCGCCATTATCCCAGCGCCACGCCAGTTTGTCCCGCCCTGATATGGAAATTTCCATTTATTCGCGTAGTGCGCGCGCCAGGATGGCGTCGAAGTCGGTTGCGGCGGGCAGGCGGCCAAAGGCGCCACCGGCGTCGCAGGCGATGCGCGAGGCGACAAAGGCCTCGGCCACGTATGGCGGCGCATGCTGCAGCAGCAGCGCGCCCTGCACTGCAATCACCAGGCGCTCGGCAATCACGCGCGCACTGGATTCGCTCGCGGTCGACAATTCGGAAGCCAGCCGCATCGCGTAGCCGGCGAAGCGCGCGTCACGCGCGGCCGCCGGCGCGAACTCGGCCTCCAGCGCGGCGAGCGATTCCTGCGGGTGCTTACCGAGGGCGCGCAGCACGTCCAGGCACATCACGTTGCCCGAGCCTTCCCAGATCGAGTTCACGGGGAACTCGCGGTACAGCCGCGCCAGCGGGCCCTCCTCCACGTAGCCATTGCCGCCCACGACTTCCATCGCCTCGGCGCCGAACATCGGGCCGCGCTTGCAGATCCAGTACTTGCCGGCCGGCGTCAGCAGGCGCGCGAGGGCGCTTTCCAGCGGATCGCCCGGCTTGTCGAAGCAGCGCGCCAGGCGCAGCGCAAAGGCGGTGGCGGCCTCCGACTCGATGGCGAGATCGGCCAGCACGTTCTGCATCAGGGGCTGCTCTGCCAGCGGCTTGCCGAACACGCTGCGCCGGCGCGCATGGTGCAGGGCGTGGCACAGGGCGGCGCGCATGATGCCGGCCGTGCCGACCACGCAGTCGAGGCGCGTATGGCTGCCCATCTCGAGGATGGTCGGGATGCCGCGCCCGACGGCGCCGACCAGCCAGCCGACGGCATCGCAGAACTCGACCTCGGACGAGGCGTTCGAGCGGTTGCCGAGCTTGTCCTTCAGGCGCTGTACGCGGATCGCGTTGCGGCTACCGTCGGGCAGCCAGCGCGGCACGAAAAAGCACGCCAAACCCGCGCTGCCGGCGTCGTCGGTCTGGGCCAGCACCAGGTGGGCGTCGCATTGCGGCGCCGAGTAAAACCATTTGTGGCCGACGATGCGCCAGGCGCCCTCGCCGTCGTCGCCGAAGCGTTCACGCGCCTCGGCCGGCGGCAGCGCGACGGCGCGCGTGGTGTTGGCCCGCACGTCGGTGCCGCCCTGCTTCTCGGTCATGCCCATGCCGACCAGGGCGCCGCGCTTCTGCTCGACCGGCAGCGAACGCGGGTCGTAGTCGCGCGACAGGATCCTGGGCAGCCATTTGGCCGCGATCGGGCCGGCCAGGTTGCCCGGCCGGCGCAGCGCCGGCACCGAGGCATAGGTCATCGTCACCGGGCACTGGGCGCCGTTTTCCACCTGGCCGAACAGCAGGTAGGCGGCGGCGCGCGCCACCTGGGCGCCGGGGCGCGGGTCGGACCACGGCGCGCTGTGGGCGCCGGCGCCGATCATCAGGCCCATCAGCGTGTGCCAGGCGGGGTGGAACTCGACCTCGTCGATGCGGCGTCCGTTGCGGTCGAAATTCACCAGGCGCGGGCTGTTGGCGTTGGCCACGCGCGCCAGGTCGAGCACCTCGGCGCTGCCCAGGCGCGCGCCGAGCGCGTCGAGCTCGCCCGCGGCCCAGCCGGCGCCCTCGCGCACCAGGGCCTCGCCCAGGGCCGGGTCGCAGCGCAGCAGATTCAGGCCGCCGAAGGGCGCCGCCTGGTTGAATACTTCATGCGTATCGAATGCATTCATGTTATCTCCCGCACCGAAGGCCTAGCCTCATGTAAGATGTTGCAACGAAGCATGACCGCCTGCCTGGCGCTGACGCCGCCAGCCCGAAATCGCAGGCAATCCCGCGCCGATGCGCGTATTGTTAACGATCCGGCAAGAGGCTAGCGCAAAGCGCGGCTTCCGGCAAGGCGCCCCTGCTGTAGCGCAAGGCCGGCGCAAACAGCGACACGCAATTGTGACTTTTTAATGCCCATTGGAATTTTTCAGTGATAAAGTCTCCCGTGGTTTGATAAACTTGCACGCTTGCACCTATGGCGGGTGTTCGCTCAAGCAAGCTGAATAAGGCAGAAATCCGACAATGCGCTCCAGTTCTTCCGCCGTGCCGCTCGACCCGCCGCGCCCTGCCCAGGCGCGCGGCGGCTTCGACAGCCTGATGGAGGCTGCGGGCGACGTCGTTTTCCAGGTAGCCCCCTCCAGCCAGATCCGCCTCGCCAGCCGGCGCGCCCAGCGCATCGTCGGCCTCGGCGTCCCGCTCGAAGGCCAGCTGCTGACCAGCATCGTCTCCGAGTTCGACCAGGCCGCGCTGCGCACCGCCTTTGTCGATGTCCAGGCCGCGGCCGAACCGGTGCTGGTGCGCGCGCGCCTGCGCTGCGCCGACCGCGCCGCCGAACGCGAATGCTGGTTCGAGCTGCGCATCGCCGCCTGCGAGGGCGGCGAGCACGACGAACGCACCCTGCTGGTGGTCGGGCGCGACATGAGCGTCCAGTACGCCACCGAAGAGCGGCTGCGCCACATGGCCACTCACGACGCCCTTACCGAACTGCCGAACCGCCTGCTGCTGGCCGACCGCATCCGCATGGTGGTGGCCAACGCACGCCGTTCGGGCCAGGGCTTCGCGGTGGTGATCGTCGGCCTGGACGGCTTCAGGAAGGTGAACGATGGCCTCGGCCATCCGGTCGGCGACGCCGTCCTGCGCCAGGCCGGGGTCCGCCTGCGCAAGACCCTGCGCGACAGCGACACCCTGGCGCGCGTCGGCGGCGACGAGTTCGTGGCGATCTTGCCGGGCACCGCCAGCGCGGCCCAGATCAAGCTGGTCACCGGGCGCCTGCTGGCCACCCTGCAGTCGCCGTTCGAGGTCGACGGCCACACCATCTATCTCGGCGCCTCGGTCGGGGTGGCGGTCTACCCGCAGCACGCCGAGGACGACAACACCCTGCTGGCCCTGGCCGACGCGGCGCTGGCGCGCGCCAAGGAAAGCGGCAAGGGCCGCGCCATCGTCTACAGCGCGCGCGAGCAGGGCCCGCCGCAGCACGACATTTCGCTCGAGGCGGCGATGTTCAACGCCGTGCGCGAAGGCGAATTCCTGCTCTACTACCAGCCCATCGTCGACGCCCGCACCCGCTGCATCGAGGGCTTCGAGACCCTGATGCGCTGGAAGCATCCGACCCTGGGCATGGTGCCGCCGGCGCGCTTCATCCCGATCGCCGAAACGAATGGCCTGATCACCCTGCTCGGCGCCTGGGCCCTGAAGGCGGCCTGCGCCCAGATCCGCCACTTCGAGGAAGCGGCCGGGCGCGACCTGTACATCTCGGTGAACATCAGCCCGCGCCAGTTCAGGAACGACAAGTTCCTCGATGTGCTGGACGAAGCCCTGGCGTTTTCCGGCACGCCCGGCGACAAGCTGGTGCTCGAGATCACCGAAGGCACCCTGATGGTCGACCCGCAGCACGCCGAGACCATCCTCGCGCGCATGGCCGAACGGCGTGCGCGCATCGCGATCGACGACTTCGGCACCGGCTATTCGTCGCTGGCCTACCTGAAGCGCTTCCCGATCTCGGTGCTGAAGGTCGACCGCGCGTTCGTGAAAGACTTGCCGGGCGCGCACAAGGAAGCGGCGATCTGCAGCGCGGTGCTCGACATGGCGCGCCACCTCGACTTGTCGGTGGTGGCCGAAGGCGTCGAGACCGAGGCGCAGCTGGCCTGGCTGGAGTCGCGCGATTGCCGCTACATCCAGGGCTACCTGACCGGCAAGCCGATGCCGGCGCACTTGGCGATCGCCGCGCTGCAGGAATCTTGCTCGCAGGGCCGCGCTCCACAGGATTCCCAACCGACGGCGCCGCCGTCCGCACAGCGAGGACCGGGCCAATGACGCAGCCAAGCACGCAAGCGCGCTCCGCAAAAGGCGAGGCCACCCTCGCCCTGCTCTGGGAACGCATCCGCCGCCAGGGCGACATGCCCGGCTTCACGCGCGCCATCAACGCCATCCTGGCCTCGATGCGCGGCGAGGACGAGCGCGAGTTCTCGATGACGCAGACCGTGCTGTCCGACCCGGTCCTCACGCAAAAGGTGCTGCGCCTGGCCAACAGCGGCATGTACTCGGCCTTTGGCCAGCGCGTGAACACGGTCTCGAAAGCGGTGCTGGTGCTCGGCACCGAGGCCATCGGCCACCTGGCGCTGGGCCTGAAGCTGATCGAGGAACTCGCCAAGAGCACGCCCGATTCGGCGGTGGCCCACGTCGAGATGGAAAAGGCGGTGCTGGCCGGGATGGTGGCCCAGCAGGTGGCCGCGCGCGCCGCCACCCGCGACCCCGAGGAAGCCGTGGTCTGCTCGATCCTGCATTCGCTGGGCCGGATGATGGTCACCTTCTACATGCCCGAGCGCTGGGCCGCGCTGCAGGCCGCTACTGGCGAGGGCCGCGAGGACGAAGCCGCGCCCGGCCTGCTCGGCCTGGGCCTGGAACAGGTCGGCCGCGCCACCGCCGAACACTGGGGCCTGCCGCGCAACCTGGTGGCCGGCATGCGCAGCGTCGAACCCGGCGAGCGCGGCGAAGGCTTCGGCCACGAGGACTGGCTGGCCGCGCTGGGCACCATGTCGACCCGCTGCGCCAGCTCGATGTGGAACGATGATGCCGCCGGCGCCGAGCAGGTGCGCGAACTGGCCAGCGCCTTTGCACCGCTGCTGGGCGTCGAGCCGGACCTGATCATGAAGGCGGTCGGCAAGGCCAAGGCCGAGGCGGCGGGCGATTTGTCGCTGGCGCCGCTGGCCAATCCGCCCGAGAAGCGGGCCCAGGCCGACGCCGTGCAGCGCAAGCGCGAGGCCGGCAACCGCACCCTGATGAGCGGCGTGGCCGACATGCGCGACGCCGGCCCGAACGTCAGCGCCGGCCAGATGACCTCGATGGCGCTGGAAACCATGTACAAGGGCTTGTCGTTCACGCGCGCCTTCGCCTTCCTGCGCAACCGGCGCGACGGCAAGTACCTGGCCAAGATGGGCCTGGGCGACGGCGCCAAGAGCCTGTTGCCGAACCTGGTGTTCGACGACGCCTACGAGGCGAATGTCTTCCACGCGGCGCTGGCCAGCGACCGTGTGATCTTCATCGAGAACGCACGCGACCCGAAGTTCGCGGCCAAGCTGCCCGGCTGGTGGCGCGGCACGCTGTCGCAGGCGCGCTGCTTCGTCGTGATCCCGCTGTGCATGCACGGGCAGCCGGTGGGCTTCATCTACGGCGACTGGGACGACACCTTCCCGTCGGTGCACCTGAGCCAGGGCGAGTTCGGGCTGCTGAACGATTTGCGGGCGCTGGTGGTGCGCACGGTCGAGCGGCGCGCGCATCCGGAAGTGGCGGCGGTCGGCGGCAAGGCGTGATGGGCGTGGGGCGGTCGCCCCTGCGCCCACCCTACCTCGCACCGGCCGGCGGCCCAGCCCGCGCGGCCAGCCAATCAAATCCTCGGCGTCTCCACCCGCACATCGCCGCACTGGGCGCGGTGCATCAGCGCGTGGTCGATCAGCACCAGGGCCAGCATCGCTTCGGCGATCGGGGTCGCGCGGATGCCGACGCAGGGGTCGTGGCGGCCGAAGGTTTCCACCGTGGCCGGGGCGCCCGCCTTGTCGATCGAGCGGCGCGGGACGCGGATCGAGGAGGTCGGCTTGATCGCCAGTGACACCGTGATGTCCTGGCCGGTCGAGATCCCGCCCAGCACCCCGCCCGCGTGGTTGCCGACGAAACCGTCAAGCGTCAGCTCGTCGCCGTGCTCGGAGCCCTTCTGCGCCACCGCGGCGAAGCCGGCGCCGATTTCCACACCCTTGACCGCGTTGATCCCCATCATGGCGTAGGCGATGTCGGCGTCGAGCTTGTCGTAGATCGGCTGGCCCCAGCCGACCGGCACGTTGCGCGCGACCACGTCGATGCGCGCGCCGATCGAGTCGCCGGCGCGCCGCAGCGCGTCCATCGCCGCTTCCATGCGTGCGATCAGGGCGGCGTCGCCGCTGGCGGCGAAGAAGGGATTGTTGGCCACGTGCTCCCAGCCTTCGAACGGGACATCGATGTCGCCCAGGGCGCGCATGCAGCCCATGAATTCGACGCCGTGGCGCTCGCGCAGCCATTTTTTCGCCACCGCGCCGGCGCCGACCACCGGCGCCGTCAGCCGCGCCGATGAGCGGCCGCCGCCGCGCGGGTCGCGCACGCCGTACTTGTGCCAGTAGGTGTAGTCGGCGTGGCCGGGGCGGAAGCTCTCGGCGATATTCCCGTAGTCCTTGCTGCGCTGGTCTTCGTTCGGGATCAGCAGTGCGATCGGGGTGCCGGTGGTGACGCCTTCATAGACGCCGGACAGGATCTGCACCCGGTCGCCCTCCTGGCGCTGGGTCACGTGGCGCGAGGTGCCGGGCTTGCGGCGGTCGAGTTCCGGCTGGATGTCGGCTTCCGACAGGGCCAGGCCCGGCGGGCAGCCGTCGATGACGCAGCCGATCGCCGGACCGTGCGACTCGCCGAAGGTGGTAACGGAAAACAGCTTGCCGAAGGTATTCCCAGACATGGTATGCGGTGCGAGTGACGAAAAGGCCATTCTACCAGCCGCCGCCCGTGTTGGAACGACCGCCTGCGGCGCCGTCAAGAGCGATACGCGCACACTGTGCAACATGTTGCAATGTTGCCTTGTGGAATTTATTTTTGTATCTGCAGGAGCAACAAATGCCGATCCGCGACTTTTGCCGCTATACTTGGTTTCATGAAATGCCGCGCTTGATCATGGAGACGCAACAATAATGCCCGCATCGATTACGCCCGGATTTGGCGCCGACGCGCACGACGACCTGGTTTTCCTCGACGAAGCGCCCGCCCCGCGCGCCGCCCCGCAAGGCATCCGCAACACCTGGCGCATCCTGGTCGTCGACGACGACGCGGACGTGCACTCGACCACGGCCTTCGCCCTCGCCAGCCTCGAGGTCCAGGGCCGGCCCCTGGAGTTCCTGCACGCCTACTCGGCGCACGAGGCGCGCGCGCTGCTGGCGCGCGTGCCCGGCATCGCCGTGGTCCTGCTCGACGTGGTGATGGAGCACGCGGACGCCGGCCTGCACCTGGTGCGCCACATCCGCGAGACCCTCGGCCTGACGGAAATCCGCATCATTCTGCGCACCGGCCAGCCCGGCTACGCGCCCGAGATGGATGCCATCCGCGACCTCGACATCAACGACTACCGCACCAAGTCCGAGCTCACCCGCACCAAGCTGTACACGGCGGTGGCGGCCGCGGTGCGCTGCTACCAGCAGTTACACACGCTGACCATGGGCCGGGTCGCGCTCGAGCGCATCGCCCGCGCCGGCGCCGAGCTGATGAACCTGCACGTGCCGCGCGATATTGCCCGCGCCGTGCTCGGCCACGCGGCGGCGGTGCTGCTGCAGGAACCCGACGGCGTGCTGTGCGTGAACGAGAACGGCGGCCTGCAGGTGCTGGGCGCGGCCGGCAGCTGCGTTCCCTTCGAAGGCGGCGCCTTGCAGCAGCATCCCGACCGCGAAGTCCATGCCCTGGTGGCGCGCGCGCTGCGCGAACGCTGCACCCAGTCCACGCCGGAACGCGTGGCCCTCTACTTCGCCGGCAAATCCGGGCGCGACTTCGCCGCCGGCCTGGTGCTGCGCGAGCCGCTTACCGAAGGCCGGCGCCGCCTGCTCGACGTGTTCGCCAGCGTGGTCGCGGTCGGCGTCGACAACCTCGAGCTGGTCGGGCGCCTGAACGACGCCGCCTTCTACGACCGCCTGACCGGCCTGCCGAACCGCACCAGCCTGGTCGAAGCGCTCGACGCCGAGCTGGGCGCAAGCGAGCGCACCGACGCCACCCTGGCCCTGGTCGACATCGACCATTTCGCCGAAAGCAACGACGCGCTCGGCCACCAGTTCGGCGACATGCTGCTGGTGGCCGTGGCGCAGCGCCTGCAGGAACGCCTGCACGGCCTGGTGCTGGCGCGCATCGGCGGCGACACCTTTGCCGTGCTGGGCGACGCCGCCGCCTGCACCCCGCAAGTCTTGCAGGGCCTGTTCGCCGCGCCGTTCGCGATCGACGGCCAGGACGTGCAAGTGTCGAGCACCCAAGGCCTGGTGCGCCTGCTGGAGCACGACGGCAGCGGCGCCGACGCCCTGAAGGACGCCGACATCGCCCTGAAGCGCGCCAAGACCCGGCAGCGCGGCGGCCACTTCTATTTTTCGCGCAGCATGGGCGTGGAGATCCGCGAGCGGGTCAGCCTGATGCATGCGCTGCGCGGCGGCTTCGCGCGCGGCGAACTGTTCCTCGACTACCAGCCGCAGATCGACCTGGCCAGCCGCCGCCCCTTCGGCGCCGAGGCCCTGCTGCGCTGGCGCCTCGACGGCCGCCTGGTGCCGCCGGACCGCTTCATTCCGATCGCCGAATACTCGGGCCTCATCGTCGAGATCGGCGCCTGGGTGCTGCGCGAAGCCTGCGCCGAACTGGTGCGCCTGCGCGCCGCCGGCCACCGCGACTTCACGATGTCGGTCAACGTCTCCCAGGCCCAGTTCCGCCATCCGCAATTCGTCGAGGTGCTGCGCCGCGCGCTGCAGGACACCGGCGCGCCGCCGGCCTACGTCGAACTCGAGATCACCGAATCGATGGCGATGGAAGACCCGGGCCACCTGGCCGAGATCCTCGGTGAACTCAAGCGCACCGGCGTCTCGATCGCGATCGACGACTTCGGCACCGGCTTCTCGTCGCTGTCGCACCTGCAGCGGCTGCAGGTCGACCGCCTGAAGATCGACCGCGCCTTCGTGTCCGAGATCACCGGGTCGGCGCGCGGCAGCAGCATCGCCGAGATGGTGATCCAGCTCGGGCGCAACCTGGGCCTGTCGGTGATCGCCGAAGGGGTCGAGGACGAGCGCCAGGCGCAGATCCTGTCCGCGCTCGGCTGCCCGCTGGCGCAGGGCTTCCTGTTCTCGCGGCCGCTGTCGCCGGAGGGCTTGCGGGCGTGGCTGGGTAGCCAGATGCTGAACGACGCGGCTTGACGCCTGGCCGTTCCCGGTGCCGAGTCGACGCGGCGTGATCGTGGCCAGGAACGTTGCCCGTGGGGTGGGCCGGGCCGCGCCAGGCACGCGTTCCCACCGTACCGCACGCGCTATCGGCTACGGCGCCGACGCGCGACGCGCGGCCTCAATCCTCCGCCGCCTGCTCCGCCGGCCAGTCGCGGATATACGCCTTCAGCATGCGGTTCTCGAAGCTCTGCGCCTCCAGCACCGCGCGGGCGACGTCGTAGAACGAGATCACGCCGAGCAGGGTCTTGGCGTTCATCACCGGCAAGTAGCGCGCGTGCTTTTCCAGCATCATGCGGCGCACTTCGTTGACTTCGGTGTCCGGGGTGACGGTGATCGGGCTGTCGTCCATGTAGCGGCGCACCGTGCCGTTGCCGACCGAACCGCCGTTTTCGTGCAGCACCTTGATGACTTCGCGGAAGGTCAGCATGCCGACCAGGTCGCCGTACTCCATCACCACCAGCGAGCCGATGTCCTTTTCCGACATCGTGTTCACCGCCTCGGCCAGCGGCATGTCCGGCGTCACCGTGTACAGGATGTTGCCCTTGACCTGAAGAATTTCGGAGACTTTCATGCTTGCCACCCCCGCGTCAGATAAATTATTCACTGTAAATACTTTTAGATAAGACTGGTTTGAATGTAGCGCAAGCCTAGCAGAAAATCCAGTTTCCAGAGAAAGGATGCACACCGGGATGCCCGGCGGCCGGAAATTGGAGCGAACCGGGCATTCAATGCTAGGATTCCGCGCATAAGGTTTTTCCATAACAACGACATCAAGAGACATCCATGAGCGGTCCTCGTTACCCCGGGTTCGACACCCTGTCGCTGCATGCCGGCGCGGCGCCCGACCCCGCCACCGGCGCGCGCGCCACGCCGATCCACTTCACCTCCTCGTTCGCCTTCCGCGACTCCGACCACGCCGCCTCGCTGTTCAACATGGAACGCAGCGGCCACGTGTATTCGCGCATCTCGAACCCGACCAACGCCGTGCTCGAAGAACGCATCGCCGCGCTCGAAGGCGGGGTGGCCGGCATCGCCACCGCCAGCGGCCAGGCCGCCATGCACCTGGGCCTGTCGACGATTGCCGGCGCCGGTTCCCACATCGTCGCCTCGCGCGCCTTGTACGGCGGCTCGCACAACCTGCTGGCCTACACCCTGAAGCGCTTCGGCATCGCCACCACCTTCGTCGACCCGCGCGACCTCGACGCCTGGCGCGCCGCGATCCGTCCCGAAACCAAGGTCCTGTTCGGCGAAACCCTGGGCAACCCCGGCCTCGACGTGCTCGACATCCCGCGCATCGCCGAACTGGCGCACGAATCCCAGCTGCCGCTGATGGTCGATGCCACCTTCACCACGCCGTATCTGCTGCGGCCCTTCGACCTCGGCGCCGACCTGCTGTTCCATTCGGCCACCAAGTTCCTGTGCGGCCACGGCACCGCGATCGGCGGCCTGCTGGTCGACGGCGGCAGCTTCGACTGGCAGGCGGCGCATGCGCGCAGCGGCCGCTTCGGCGAACTGTGCGAGCCCTACGAGGGCTTCCACGGCATGGTCTTCGCCGAGGAGTCGACGGTCGGCGCCTTTGCCCTGCGCGCCCGGCGCGAAGGCTTGCGCGACTTCGGCGCCGTCATGAGTCCGCACAACGCCTTCGCCGTCTTGCAGGGCATCGAGACGCTCGGCCTGCGCATGGAGCGCCACGTCGCCAACACGCGCCGCGTGATCGGCTTCCTGCTGTCGCACCCGCTGGTCGAGTCGGTATCCTATCCCGAGCTCGACACCCATCCCGACCACGCACTGGCGAAACAGCTGCTGCCGAAAGGCTGCGGCGCCGTCTTCACCTTCACCCTGAAAGGCGACCGCGCCGCCGGCCGCCGCTTCGTCGACGGCTTGCAGGTGTTCTCGCACCTGGCGAACGTGGGCGACGCCAAGTCGCTGGTCATCCACCCTGCCTCGACCACCCACTTCCGGGTGCCGAGCGAGCAGCTGGCCGCGTCCGGCGTCAAGGAAGGCACGATGCGGCTGTCGGTCGGCCTGGAAGACCCGGACGATTTGATCGAGGACCTGGCGCGCGGCCTGAAACTCGCGCAGAAGGGAGCGTGAGCATGGACTACCGAGTAGACGGCCGCGCCGCCTATGCCTACGCCGGCGGCAAGGCCTTCGACCCCGCGCTGCCGACGGTGGTCTTCATCCACGGCGCCCAGAACGACCATTCCGTCTGGGGCCTGCAATCGCGCTGGTTCGCCCACCACGGCCACAACGTGCTCGCGGTCGACTTGCCGGGCCACGGCCGCAGCAGCGGGCCGGCGCTGCCCAGCGTCGAGGCGATGGCGGACTGGCTGCTGGCCCTGCTGGACGCGGCCGGCGTGCGGCGCGCGCTGCTGGCCGGGCACAGCATGGGGTCGCTGGTGGCGCTGGAAGCGAGCCTGCGCGCACCGGACCGCGTGCGTGGCCTGGCCATGCTCGGCACGACTTATCCGATGAAGGTGTCGGACAGCCTGCTCGCCACTGCGCGCGACGATGAGGACGCGGCCATCGACATGGTCAACATCTGGTCGCATTCGCGCATCGCGCACAAGCCTTCGAGCCCGGGGCCCGGTTTTTCGGTGATGGGCGGGTCGCGCCGGCTGATGCAGCGCATGTCGGCGATCAATCCGGATGCCTTGTTCCATACCGATTTCGCGGCCTGCAATGCCTATGCAAATGGCGAGGCGGCGGCGCAGGCGCTGCGCAGCCCGGCCCTGTTCATCTTCGGCGCCCGGGACATGATGACGCCGCCGCGCTCGACCAGAACCCTGACCGCGGCCATCGCGCATGGGAAGGTCGTGACCGTGGATGCCGGGCATGCGCTGATGGCGGAACAGCCGGATGCGGTGCTCGATGCGCTGATCGCGTTCGCCGGCAGCCTGGACGAAAAGGAGACAGCAGCATGAAGGTCCGCTACCGCGCGTTTCGCGCGTTCTATCCCTACTACCTGACCCAGCATGCCGACCGCCGCTGCCGGCGCGCCCACTTCATCGGCACTTCGGCGGCGCTGCTGGCGGTGCTGGGGGCCATGGTGACTGGCAATGGCTTCTGGCTGCTGGCCGCGCTGGTGCTGGGCTATGGCGGCGCCTGGGTCGGCCACTTCTACTACGAACACAACCGGCCAGCGACGTTCGACCAGCCGTGGCTGTCGTTCAGGGCGGACTGGGTGATGTACTGGCAGATGCTGACGGGCAAGCTGAGCTGGTAAGGAAAGGCTAAGCCCGCGGCGCCGCCGCGCTGCGCCGCTGCGGTCACATTCGGCGGCGTGCACCGCAGGGTGGGCAATTCGGATTGAATACCGTCAACGCGTCTCGAAATACTCGCCCACGCTCTGGTCCAGGCCCTCTTCCACCGCCGTCTCCACGCTGCGCGCCAGGCTCGCCGTATCCAGCGCCAGCGGCGACTCCGGCGCCGGCACCGCCGCCGTCAAGCCCGCGCTTGCGCCGCCGAACACGAACAGGCGGTACACATCGGCGACCTTCAGCTTGTCGGGATCGGCCAGCAGCACCCAGTCGTCCTGCCCGGCGCGCACGCCGCGGCCCCATTGCGTGTGCGCCGGCACCTCGGACTGCACCCTCCCGACCCAGCCCGCCGTGACCATCTGCTCGAGCAGCAGCCCGAGCTCGTCGTAGCCGATGCGCGTATGGGCGCGGACCGCCGCGCTCGACACCAGCGCCGAACCGGTGGCATGCGCCCCGCCGTGCAGCACCTTCAGCACCGCCATCGCGTCGACAAAAGCGCCGCCCGGGGCCGGCACGTGCCACCAGCGCTCGTACTTCACCACCGGCAGCGCCGAGGCCACCACGGCGCCGACCAGGGTGATCAGCCAGGACAGGTAGATCCAGACCAGGAACAGCGGCAGCGCCGCCAGCGCGCCGTAGATGATGGCGTAGGCCGGGAACTGGCGGATGAACAGGGCGAACAGGCGCTTGGCCAGCTCGAAGGCGATCGCCGCCGCCAGCGCGCCCCACAGCGCGTCGCGCCAATTCACATAGCGGTTCGGCACCGCCACGTACAAGAGCGTATACGCGCCGGTGGTCAGGGCCAGCGAGGCCAGCGTCGAGAACAGGCTGGCGAACAGCGAGCCGACCAGGGGCACGGCGCGGGTGATGCCGTCGGTGGCGATGAACAGCTGCGAGGTGACGGTGAGCGACAGGCCGAACAGCAGCGGCCCGAGCGTGATCAGGGCCCAGTAGATCAGCATGCGCTGCATCAGCGGGCGCGATTGGCGTACGCGCCAGATCTGGTTGAAGACGCGTTCGATCATGCCGATCATCGTCGTCGACGTGATCAACAGCGCCACCGCGCCCAGCGCCGACAGGCCCTTGGCCTTGCTGGCGAACTGGGTCAGGTTCGAGATGATCGTGTTGGAAATCGCCTTCGGCATCAGGGCCTGGGCAAAGTAGGTTTCGATGGCCGTGCGGAGCTGACCGAAAATCGGAAACGTGGTAAAAATGGCCAGTACGATCGTCAGCAGCGGGACCAGGGCGAGCGTCGTGGTAAAGGTGAGGCTGCCTGCCACCTGCGGCAGTTTTTCCTCGCGCAAGCGGCGCCGCGCGAAGCGCACCAGGTCGCGCGCCTCGAGCAGGGTCAGGGCACGCACCCGTTCCGCGCCGACGTTGAACATGTCGCTGGTGGAACGCGTAATCGCATGGACGGTCTTGGAAAGCATATTGTCGTCATGGCGCCTCGTACTGGAGCGAAGCGGGCCAGCCCTCGAGGATTTATTCACATGCCCGCAGGCGTGTCATTTAAGCAAAGCGCCCTATAATACCAACGATGAACCCACCTCCCCTGACTATTCTCGTTCTCTACTATTCGCGCCATGGCGCCACCCGTAAACTTGCCGAGCTTATCGCCCAGGGGATCGAGTCCGTTCCCGGCGCCGAGGCGCGCCTGCGCACCGTGCCCGCGGTGTCGGCCGTGTCCGAAGCAGTCGAGCCCGCCATCCCGGCCGGCGGCGCGCCTTACGTCGAACTGCAGGACCTGCACGAGTGCGCCGGGCTGGCCCTGGGTTCGCCCACCCGCTTCGGCAACATGGCGGCGGCCATGAAATACTTCCTCGACGGTACCGCGGCAGAATGGCTGGCCGGCACCCTGAGCGGCAAACCGGCGGCGGTGTTCACCTCCACCGGCAGCCTGCACGGCGGCCAGGAAGCAACGCTGCTGTCGATGATGATTCCACTGCTGCACCACGGCATGCTGATCATGGGCCTGCCCTACGCCCATCCGGAACTGATGAACACGGCCAGCGGCGGCAGCCCCTACGGCGCCACCCACTGGGCCGGGATCGACGGCGACAAGCCCGTCACCGAAGACGAAAAGCGCCTGGCCATCGCCCAGGGCCGCCGCCTGGCCGAAGCCGCCGCCAGGCTGCGGCCAACTTCGCACACACCTCTGGACGGACCACGCTGATGGAAACCCCAAAGATCTTTCACGCCGGCGCCATTGCCAGCCTGATCTGGCTGATCGGCTGGCTGGTAGCCTGGGAAATCTGGGTCGCCCCGCTGCACCCGGGCGGCTCGCTGCTGGCGCTGAAGGCGCTGCCCTTGCTGGTGCCGCTGCGCGGCGTCCTCAAGCGCGACCTGTACACGCTGCAATGGTCGTCGATGGTCATCCTGGTCTATTTCGCAGAAGGCGCGGTGCGCGCCTGGAGCGACGCGGCGCAAGCCTCGCGCTTCATGGCCATCGGCGAACTGGTGCTGGTCTGCGTCTACTTCGCCTGCGCCCTGCTCTACCTGCATCCGTATAAAAAGGCCGCGCAGCGCATGGCCAAGGAACTGCTCGACAAGGTGAAAGTGCCGCATGACTGAGGATTTCCTCGCACGCTGCCGGGCGATCAGCGGCGCGTCGCGGGTGCTGACCGGGGAAGACGAGATGGCGCCCTTCCTCACCGACTGGCGCGGCCGCTTTACCGGCCGCGCCCGCGCCGTGCTGCTGCCCGGCAGCCGCGACGAAGTGGCGGGCCTGGTCGCGGTCTGCGCCGAACAGCGGGTGCCGATCGTGCCCCAGGGCGGACGCACCGGCCTGGTGCTGGGGAGCGTGCCCGACGCCAGCGGCGACGCCGTCGTGCTGTCGTTGCGGCGCATGAACCAGATTCTCGCCATCGACACGGTCAACCGCACGATCACCGTGCAGGCCGGCTGCATCCTGCAGCAAATCCAGGACGCGGCGCAGGAGGCCGGGCTGCTGTTCCCGCTGTCCCTGGCGGCCGAAGGCAGCTGCACCATCGGCGGCAACCTGTCGACGAATGCCGGCGGCACCGCCGTCCTGCGCTACGGAAACACGCGCGACCTGTGCCTGGGCCTGGAAGTGGTCACGCCCCAGGGCCGGGTCTGGGACGGCCTGCGCGGCCTGCGCAAGGACAACACCGGCTACGCGCTGCGCGATGTGTTCGTCGGCGCCGAAGGCACGCTCGGCATCGTCACCGCGGCCGTGCTCAAGCTCTACCCGCAGCCGAAGGCCGCCACTACCGCGCTGGTGGCGGTGGCCTCGCCCGAACGCGCACTGGCCCTGCTGTCGCTGATGCAGGACGTGTGCGGCCCCAGCCTCACCGCCTTCGAGCTGATGTCGGACTTTTGCCTGCGCCTGGTCGGCGCCCACTTCCCGCACCTGCCGCGCCCGTTCGCGCAGCCGCATGCCCAGTACGCTTTGCTCGAAGTGTCGAGCAGCGAATCCGAGGCGCATGCGCTGGGCCTGCTCGAGTCGGCCATCGAGACCGCGCTCGAACAAGGCCTGGCCGACGACGCGGTGCTGGCCTTGTCCGGCGCCCAGTCGGCCGGCCTGTGGCAGCTGCGCGAACACATCCCGCTGGCCCAGGCCGCGGCCGGCAAGAACATCAAGCACGACGTCTCGCTGCCGATCTCGCGCATCGCCGACTTCATCGCCAGCACCGACCGCCAGCTGGCGCACAGCTTCCCGGGCTGCCAGGTGGTCTGCTTCGGCCACCTCGGCGACGGCAACCTGCACTACAACGTGGCGCCGATGGAAGGCGTGGCGCACGAGGCGTTCCTGGCCAACCAGGACGCGATCAACCGCATCGTCCACGACAGCGTGGCCGCCTTCGACGGTTCGATCTCGGCCGAGCACGGCATCGGCGCCCTGAAGCGGGAGGAACTCAAGCGCTACAAGGACGTGGTCGAACTGGACATGATGCGTGCCATCAAAGCCGCCCTCGACCCGCTCGGCATTATGAACCCTGGCAAAATTCTGTGAGACCAGGAGCATACCGATGACGAAATTGATCGTGGCAGTGGCCGCCTGCGTGGTGGCCCAGGGCGCCGGCGCCGGCGCCATCTACAAGTGCACGACCGGCGGCAAGGTGGCCTATGGCGACCAGCCCTGCGCCCATGGCGCCGGGACCGAGCTGGCCGTACGGGCCGCGCCGCCGGCCGACCCGGCGGCGGCCGACAAGCTGGCGGGCGACAGGCTGCGCCTGCTGGCGCTGGAAAAAAGCCGCGCTGCGGACGCGTTGCGCGAAGCACGCGAAGGCCAGCGCGCCGCCAAGGCCTTCGCGGCGCAGCGCCAGAAATGCGACCGCCTGCGCCTGAAGCAGAAATGGCTGGATGAAGACCTGGGCCGCGCCCGCGGCGACGCGGTCGCGGCGGCGCGCCTGAAGGCGAAACGGCAGGCGGAGGCAACGGCGGTGGAATGTCCGGCCTGAACGCGCTCTCTCCCATCCTGTCGCGCTGGCTGCTGTTCGGCGAGTGGCGCGCGCATCCGGTGCGCGCCGTGCTGGCGATTGCCGCGATCGCGGTCGGCGTCGCCATGGGCTTCGCCATCCACCTGATCAACGCCGCCGCCTTCAACGAATTCTCGGCCGCGGTCAAGAGCCTGTCGGGCCAGGCCGACATCCAGGTAATGGGCCGCGAGGCGCTGTTCGACGAAGCCGTCTATCCGCGCCTGGCCGAATACGAAGGCGTGGCGCTGGCCTCGCCGGTGCTCGACATCCAGGCCGCCGTGCCGGGCGCGAATGGCAGCCTGCGCATCGTCGGCATCGACCCGCTGCGCGCCGGCTACATCGCGCCCGACCTGATCGGGGTGCCGGCCGAGGGCAAGGGCGCCGACGTGCTGGCCGACGACACCGTGTTCCTGTCGCCGGCCGCGCGCGCCTGGCTGAACCTGACGACCGGCGCACCCCTGAGGCTGCGCGCCGGCACCACCGACTTCACCCTCCGCGTGGCCGGTCCGGTGCAGCGCGCACGGCCCGGCCAGCGCATCGCCGTGATGGACCTCGGCGCCGCCCAGTGGCGCTTCAACCAGCTGGGCAAGCTGTCGCGCATCGACCTCAAGCTGCGCGACGGCGTGAACCGCTCGGAATTCGAAGCGCGTTTGGCGCGCGATCTGGAACGCGGCTACCCCGGGCGCTTCCGCATCGGGCAGCCGAACGACAGCGACCAGGAAAGCCGCAACAATAACCTCAGCCGCGCCTACCGCGTGAACCTGACGGTGCTGGCCCTGGTGGCCTTGTTCACCGGCGCCTTTTTGGTGTTCTCGACCCAGGCGCTGTCGGTGATGCGGCGGCGCAGCCAGTTCGCGCTGCTGCGCGTGCTGGGCGTGGAACGGCGCCAGCTGCTGCGCCAGGTATTGATGGAAGGCGCCAGCCTGGGCGTGATCGGCGCCCTGCTCGGCGTGCTGGCTGGCTACGTGCTGGCGGCGCTGGCGCTGCGCCTCTTCGGCGGCGACCTTGGCGCCGGCTACTTCCCGGGTGTGAAACCGCAGGTCGTGTTCACGCCGGTGGCCGCGTGCGTGTTCTTCGCCCTCGGCCTGGGCGTGGCCCTGCTCGGCTGCCTGGCGCCGGCGCTGGAAGCGGCGACCGCCAAACCGGCCGTGGCCCTGAAGTCGGGCAACGACGAGGCCGCGCTGGCGCGCCTGGCGCGGGTCTGGCCGGCGCTGGCCTGCCTGGCGCTGGCGGCCTTGTTCGCGCTGGCGCCGCCGGTGTTCGAGCTGCCGCTGTTCGGCTACCTGGCCATCGCCCTGCTGCTGATCGGCGGCATCGGCCTGATGCCGCGCCTGGCCGCCGCCGTCTTCCATGTGCTGAACCGGCTGCTGCTGACCCGGCCGAATCCGCCGCCGGTGCTGGCCTTGACGGTGTCGCGCCTGGCGAATGCGCCGGGCCAGGCCTCGATCGCCCTCGGCGGCGTGCTGGCCAGCTTCAGCCTGATGGTGGCGATGGGGATCATGGTGGCCAGCTTCCGGGTGTCGGTGGACGACTGGATGCGCCACATCCTGCCGGCCGATCTGTATGTGCGCACGGCCGCCGGCGGCAGCACCGGCGCGCTGGGGCCGAACGAACAAGCCGCGATCCGCGCCACGCCCGGCATCGAGCAGGTGCAGTTCCTGCGCACGCGCCCCGTTTCGCTGCGCGCCGACCGGCCCGACGTGGTGCTGATCGCGCGCGACATCGATGCCCTCGATCCGGGCCGCTTGCTGTTCCTGGTCGGCGCGTCGAGTCCGGTGCCGCCGGGCGCGCGGCCGGCCTGGGTGTCGGAAGCGATGCTCGACCTGTATGGCGCGCGCGCCGGCCAGGCGATCACCCTGCCGCTGGGCGGCCAGCCGGCGTCTTTCTTCATCGCCGGCGTCTGGCGCGACTACGCGAACCAGTCCGGCTCGGTAGTGGTGCGGCTGGCCGACTACCGCGCGCTGACCGGCGAAACGGCCGTCACCGATGCCGCCATTTATGCCGGGGGCGAAGCCCGGGCCGACCGCATCGAACGCGCGCTGCGCGCCCTGCCCTTCGGCGCGGCGCTGCAGCTGGCGCGGCCCGGCGACATTCGCGCCGCCAGCCTGCAGATCTTCGACCGCAGCTTCGCCGTCACCTATCTGCTGGAAGCGATCGCCATCGTCATCGGCCTGTCCGGCGTGGCCGCGACCTTCTCGGCGCAGACCCTGGCGCGGGCGCGCGAGTTCGGCATGCTGCGCCACGTGGGCGTGACGCGCGGCCAGGTGCTGGGCATCCTGGCCTGCGAAGGCGGGCTGCTGACCACCCTTGGCGTGGCTTGCGGCTTTGCGCTCGGGCTGGTGATCAGCCTCATTCTCGTGTTTGTCGTGAACCCGCAATCCTTTCACTGGACCATGGGGCTGCACCTGCCCTGGGGCTTGCTGGCCACCGTCGCCGCGGTGCTCGTCGGTGCTTCGGTGGCCACGGCCCTGGTGTCGGGGCGCTACGCCCTGTCCGGCGGGCCGGTGCGGGCAGTCAGGGAGGACTGGTAATGCGTTTCATCGTCATGCTGTTGCTGCTGGCAAGTCAAATCGCCTTCGGCGCGCCGCCGGTCTTCGCCCCGGTCACGCCGGGCCGGGCCTTGAGCTTCCCACTTGATTACGGCGCCCATCCGGACTTCCGCACCGAGTGGTGGTACGTCACCGGCTGGCTCAAGACGAGCGAGGGCAAGCCGCTCGGCTTCCAGGTCACCTTCTTCCGCAGCCGCACCGGACACGACACCGCCAACCCCAGCGCCTTTGCGCCGCACCAGCTGGTGATCGGCCACGCCGCCCTGTCCGACCCGGCGCTCGGCCGCCTGGCGCACGACCAGCGCAGCGCGCGCGAAGGCTTCGGGCTGGCGTTTGCCAGGACCGGCGACCTCGATCTGAAGCTCGACGACTGGCGCATGCGGCGCGCAGCGGACGGCAGCTACCGGGTGAGCGTGAAATCCGGCGAGATCAGCATGGACCTGACCCTGGCCCCGACCCAGCCGGTGCTGGTGCAGGGCGAAGGCGGCTATTCACGCAAGGGGCCGGCGGCCCGGCACGCGAGCTATTACTACAGCCATCCCCAGCTGCGCGTGAGCGGCACGGCCGGGCGCAGCGGCGCCGTCGGCGCGGTGACGGGCAGCGCCTGGTTCGACCACGAATGGTCGAGCGAAGCCCTGCAGCCCGAGGCCACCGGCTGGGACTGGGTCGCGGCCAACCTCGACGACGGTTCGGCGCTGATGGCTTTCCAGGTCAGGGCCAAGGGAGGTGGTAAACTGTGGTCGCACGCCACCCTGCGCGACCGCGCCGGCAGGATCACCCGCTACGCGCCGGACCAGGTGAGTTTTTCGCCGCGGACGCGCTGGACATCGCCGCGCACGAACGCCAGCTACCCGGTTGCCGCCACCGTCACCACCGGCGCCACGCGCTGGGAGGTCGTTCCCCTGCAGCCCGACCAGGAGCTCGATTCGCGCCGCTCGACCGGCGCCGTGTACTGGGAAGGCGCGGTGACGGTCGCGCGCGACGGCGTGCCGGCCGGCCACGGCTACCTGGAGCTGACCGGCTACCTGCGCAGCATGAAGCTTTGACACAATGACCCAAGACAGAACAACAACAAGCAACACGATGACGACCCCCGCGACCAAGTCCGCCCCAGGCAACACCTCGACCAGCTCCGCCTCTCCCGCACCCGCCAAGGGCAGCCTGGCCGCCTTCAAGGGCCTGCTGCCCTTCCTGCGCCCCTACCGCCGCCAGTTCCTGCTGGCCGGCGTCGCGCTGCTGTTCGCGGCCGGCGCCACGCTCGCCATTCCGGCCGCCTTCAAGCAGATGATCGACCTCGGCTTCGGCGCCGGCGCCGGCGCGCACAGCATCAAGAACGTCGACGCCACCTTCCTCGCGCTGTTCGGCGTGGCCACCGTGCTCGGCATCGCCACCGCCGCGCGCTTCTACATGGTGTCCTGGCTGGGCGAGCGCGTGACCGCCGACATCCGCAGCGCCGTCTACAGCCACGTGGTGCACCAGAGCCCGGAATTCTTCGAGACCACGCAGACCGGCGAAGTGCTGTCGCGCCTGACCACCGACACCACCCTGATCCAGGCCGTGGTCGGCACCAGCATCTCGGTCGCGCTGCGCAATACCCTGCTGTTCGTCGGCGGCCTGGCGATGCTGTTCGTGACCAGCCCCAGGCTGAGCGCCATCATCCTCGGCCTGCTGGTGGCGGTGATCGTGCCGATCGTGCTGTTCGGACGGCGCGTGCGCAAGCTCTCGCGCGACTCGCAGGACCGCATCGCCGACGCCTCGGCCCTGGCCGGCGAAATCCTGAACGCCATGCCCACCGTGCAGGCCTACACCCACGAAAAGATCGAGGCGCAGCGCTTCGGCGGCTCGGTGGAAGGCGCGTTCGCGGCGGCGATGCAGCGCATCCGCGCCCGTTCGCTGCTGACCATGCTGGCCATCGTGCTGGTGTTCGGCACCATCGTCTTCGTGCTGTGGCTGGGCGCGCACGCCGTCCTGCAAGGCAGCATGACCGGCGGCGACCTCGGCCAGTTCATCCTGTACGCCTCGATCGTGGCCGGCTCGATCGGCGCGTTGTCGGAAACCATGGGCGAAGCCCAGCGCGCCGCCGGCGCCACTGAACGCCTGCTGGAACTGCTGGCCGCGCGTTCCGACATCCGCAACCCGGCGCATCCGCAGCCGCTGCCGGTACGCGCGCCGGAGTTCCTTGGCGGCGCGGCGCTGGCGCTGCAGGACGTGACCTTCGCCTATCCCTCGCGCCAGGACAGTGCCGCGCTGGCGCACCTGTCGCTCGACATCCGCCCCGGCGAAACCGTGGCCGTGGTCGGGCCGTCGGGCGCCGGCAAGACGACGCTGTTCCAGCTGCTGCTGCGCTACTACGACCCGCAGGCCGGCGCCATCACGCTGGACGGCGTGGACATCCGCGACCTCGACTTGCACACCCTGCGCGGCGCGATCGGCATCGTGCCCCAGGACACGGTGATCTTCTCGGCGGATGCCATGGAAAACATCCGCTACGGCCGGCCCGAGGCCAGCGACGAGGACGTGGTCCGTGTGGCGAAGCTGGCCGCCGCCCACGAATTCATCGAGCGCCTGCCGCAGGGCTACCGCTCCTTCCTCGGCGAGCGCGGCGTGCGCCTGTCGGGCGGCCAGCGCCAGCGCATCGCCATCGCGCGCGCCCTGCTGAAAAATCCGCCGCTGCTGCTGCTCGACGAAGCCACCAGCGCGCTGGATGCCGAGTCCGAGCGCCTGGTGCAGGGCGCGCTGGAAGCGGCCATGGTCGGCCGCACGACGATCATCATCGCGCACCGCCTGGCCACCGTGCAGCGCGCCGACCGCATCGTGGTAATGGAAGACGGCCGCATCGTGGAAACCGGCACCCATGCTTCGCTGGTGGCACAAGGCGGCATCTATGCCAACCTGGCGGCCTTACAATTCCATCACATTTCTACTCAAAAATGACACAATGCGTTGTCGGTACGCCGCAGTTCCGGGTACTTGTACTGACAACTGGCAACTTTTATTGCGGCGAGGAATAACCGGACGTTATGATCTGGAGAGAAACCTGTCATGAACTTATTTCTCTCACTATGTCCAACAGCAAATTTCACCCTGCAAGCTGGAGCGTCGGCTCCAGGATCAGCGCCTTTACCTTCGCCCTGGTCGGCCTCATCATTGGCGCCCTGGTCCTGACCATCAGCACGACCACGTCCAACTTGCTCGAGGAACGTGCTTCGCGCAGCGTCTCGTCCGAACTCGACGGCCTGGTGGCCACGGTGTCGCTGTTCCACAAGACCGTGTCCAGCGAGGCAGTCAGCTTCGGCCGCGTGTTCGCCGCCGGCTTCGACGGCCCCTTCGAACTCGACACCGCCGAGACCGTGGACATCGGCGGCAAGGCCGTGCCGACCCTGAAGCATGGCGGCAAGGCCCTGAACCTGGACTTCGCCGCGCCCGACCGTTTTTCGGGCGAGACCGGCGGCAACGCGACCATCTTCGCCGCCAGCGGCGAGGATTTCGTGCGCGTCAGCACCTCGGTGAAGAAGGAAAACGGCGAGCGCGCCGTCGGTACCCAGCTCGACCGCGCGGCACCTGCCTACGCGGCCCTGCGTGAGGGCCGCGTGTATGTCGGCCTGGCGACGCTGTTCGGCAAGCAGTTCATCACCCAGTACGAGCCGGTGCGCGACGCCGGCGGCAAGGTGGTCGGCGCGCTGTACGTCGGCATCGACATCAGCAAGGACCTCGCCGCACTCAAGGAACGCATCCGCGGCGCTCGGGTCGGCGAGACCGGCTACTTCTATGTGCTGAACGCGGCGCCGGGCAAGGCCCTCGGCGACCTGGTGGTGCACCCGACCCAGGAAGGCAAGAACATCCTCGACCAGCAGAGTGCCGACGGCCACGCCTTTGTCAAGGAAATGCTGGACAAGAAGACCGGCCAGGTCGACTACGCGTGGAAGAACCCGGGCGAAAACGCCAGCCGCGAGAAGTTCGCGGTCTACACCTGGTTCAAGGACTGGAACTGGGTGATCGCCGGCGGCACCTACCGCGACGAGATCACGGCCGAAGCGACCGCCCTGCGCAACCGCTACATCATGTTCGGCCTGGTGGCCCTGGCCGCCTTTGCCGCCGTGCTGTACGCCTTTGTGCGCAAGGCCGTCACCCGACCACTGGCCGAAGTGCGCGACGCCGCCGTGCGCATCGCCGAGGGCGACCTGACGGTGCAGATCGACAGCCGCCGCAACGATGAAATCGGCCGCCTGACCGCCGCCATGAACGGCATCAGCCGCAACCTGTCCAGCGTGGTCGGCAACGTGCGCGACGGCGCCGAGCAGATCGCCAACGCTTCGCAGGAAATCTCGACGGGCAACCTCGACCTGTGCTCGCGCACCGAAGAGCAGGCGGCCAGCCTGGCCACCACCGCGTCGTCGATGGGCGAGCTGACCGAGACCGTGCGCCAGAACGCCGACCACGCGCGCCAGGCCAACCAGCTGGCCGTGAACGCGTCGAGCGTCGCGCAAAAAGGCGGCAGCATGGTGGCGCAAGTGATCGACACCATGGAGTCGATCAACCAGTCCTCGCGCAAGATCAGCGACATCACCGGCGTCATCGACGGCATCGCCTTCCAGACCAACATCCTGGCGCTGAACGCGGCCGTGGAAGCGGCGCGCGCCGGTGAACAGGGCCGCGGCTTCGCGGTCGTGGCCAACGAAGTGCGCAACCTGGCCCAGCGCAGCGCCGCCGCGGCCAAGGAAATCAAGGGCCTGATCGCCGCCTCGAACAGCGATGTCGAAGCCGGCAGCAAGCTGGTGAGCGAGGCCGGCGCCACCATGAACGAGGTGCTGGCCAGCGTCGGCCGCGTGACCGACATCATGGCCGACATCAGCGCCGCCAGCGCGGAACAAAGCAGCGGCATCGAGCAGGTGAACCTGGCGATCGGCGAGATGGACGAATCGACCCAGCGCAATGCGGCGCTGGTCGAGGAAGCGAGTGCGGCGGCGCAGGCGATGCAGGACCAGGCGGCGCAGCTGGCGCGCGCGGTGCGGGCGTTCCGGCTTGAAGAGTCCGCGGGCAGTGCGCTGGTGGCGCCGGTGAAGCGGCCGGCGCTGACGCGCGGTTGATACGGTCGAGGGACTTTTGTGGGGTGGGGACGCGTCCCCACCCTTCCGATTCGGTGTAAAGTTACGCTCCTTCTCATGGAGCCCGACCTTGACCGACGCCGAACTGATTCGCCGCTGCCACATCATCTTCCCCGGCCACCGCGCCCGCCGTCCCGCCGAACAATACGCGGCCATGGCCGCCTGGTGCGAGCAGCACGGCGTCGAGCACGATGTCTATGGCAGCGGTGGGCTGATCGAAGCCTTCGAGCAGAAAATCGCCGCCCTGCTCGGCTTCGAAGCCGCCGTGTTCTGCATCAGCGGCACCATGGCCCAGGTCACGGCCCTGCGCCTGGCCAGCACCGACCGCAACCACGCCCCGGTCGCCCTGCACCCGACCTCGCACATCTTCGTGCATGAGCGCTCCAATTACCAGCTGCTCGGCCACTTCGACGCGCTGCAGGCCGGCGACCGCCACCGCCCCTTCACGGTGAGCGACCTGGAAGCGATTCCCGACCGCGTGGCCGCCGTCGGCCTGGAACTGCCCATGCGCGAGATCGGCGGCCAGGCGCCATCGTGGGGCGAACTCGAGGCCATCAAGGCGCACTGCCGCGCGCGCGGCGCCCACCTGCACATGGACGGCGCCCGCCTGTGGGAAGCAGCCGCCGGCTACGGCAAGCCGGTCGATGCGATCGCCGCCGGTTTCGATTCGGTGTATGTGTCGCTGTACAAGGGCATCGGCGGCCTGGGCGGCGCCATGCTGGCCGGCAGCCAGGCTTTCGTCGCACGCGCCGCGGAGTGGTTCCGGCGCCAGGGCGGCAATGTCATCCACCGCTCGCCCTACATCGTGGCCGCCGCGATGGGGTTCGACGAGCGCCTGGCCGCCATGCCCGATTATTTCAAGCGCACCGAGTTCCTGTACGAAGCCCTGCGTGCGCATCCGGAGATCCGCGTTAACCCGGCGCGTCCGGCCGCGAATATGCTGCACTTGCACCTGCCGGTGAGCCGCGAACGGGCCCTTGCCATCCGCAACACGCTGGCCGAACGGCATGGCGTCTGGCTGTTCAACCGCATCAACCACGGCGTGCTGCCCGACACCAGCTACTTCGAGCTGTATGTCGGCGATAATCTGCTGGACATGCCTGACGCGAACGTTTTCGCCGGATTGGAACTGTTCGCCTTGCTTCTTGCGGCACCTGACGATGTATCGTAAGGTGTCGGGCAATTTCCACACTAAAGAAACCGATGCAACAATATTCCGATCTGGTCCGTACCATCCTCGACACTGGCAGCTGGCAAGAGAACCGTACCGGAGTACGCACTCTACGGGTTCCCGGCGCGATGATGCGCTTCGATCTGCAGCAAGGCTTCCCCGCAGTGACGACCAAGAAACTGGCCTTCAAATCAGTGGTTGGCGAACTCGTTGGATTCTTGCGTGCGACGCGCAGCGCGGCCATGTTCCGCGAACTCGGCTGCAAGGTGTGGGACCAGAACGCGAATGAAAACCAGTCCTGGCTGGAGAACCCCTACCGCATGGGCACCGACGACCTGGGACCGGTCTACGGCGTGCAGTGGCGGTCATGGCCGGCATTCAAGATGGTCGATGCGGAGCATACGGCGCAGATATCGGATGCGCTCTCGCGCGGCTATAGCCTGATTTCTCTGACCCAGCATGAGGGCAGGAACAAGGTTTTGTTGTATAAGGCAATCGACCAGCTGCGCGAATGCCTCGATACGATCATCGCCGACCCGGACAGCCGCCGTATCCTGTTCCATGGCTGGAACTGCGCCGATCTGGACGCGGTTGCGCTGCCGTCCTGCCATCTTCTCTATCAGTTCTTGCCGAACAAAACCACCCGTGAAATTTCGTTGTGCCTGTACTTGCGTAGCAACGACATCGGGCTCGGTGCGCCCTTCAACATGGCGGAGGCCGCCGCGTTGCTGCACCTTGTGGGCCACCTTACCGGTTACAGGCCGCGCTGGTTCAGCTATTTCATCGGCGATGCGCATATCTACGAGAATCATCTGGAGATGCTGAACGAGCAGCTCAAGCGCGAACCGTTCGCACCGCCGACCCTGCAGTTGGCCGACCGGATCCCCGCTTTCGCAGAGACCGGCCGCTACGAGCCGGACTGGCTGGAACGCGTGGAGCCCAGTGATTTCAGCCTGCTCAATTATCGCCACCATCCGCCCCTGACGGCCGCGATGGCGGTCTGAGCCGAACCGCGTGCCGGCTCAGAGCTGGCCTTCAACGTAAGACAGCCAGTGGTCGGGGTGATAGGGATCCGCGATCCGCTGCAAGGTCTTTTCACCTTACAGGTGGTCGAGCGCACCAATACCGGTCCCGATCGCCAGGCCGGCGGCAGGGCCGGAAACCAGGCTGCCGAGCACCGTCGAGATACTGGTAACGACCCCGAACTTTCAACCAGCCTGCCCAGCCCTGCTGCGACGGCAGCTTGTGTCCGGATTCACTATAGGCTTGCCGGACGTCCATGCCTTGGCACACATTATGCGACAGCCAATGCCTTGACTCGGCCGCCTCTTCGCTCAGTACGATGTCGATGAACCGGTCCACGTCTGCCTGGAAACTGTGGTACATCGGGCGGAGCAGCGGCAAGCCACGGATATCGTGCAACTTCTCGATCGCTTCAATCGCCTGCCGTTCGACCGCCTCGGGCGCGACCGGGCCCGGGCGACTCTTGGCAGGGAAAACGATTTCCAGCAGGACCGGGAGTTCCTTGTCGAACTGGAGATCGAGGACGCCGGCGCCGACCAGGTCGTTAACGCGCCCCAAGCCCATCGTGAGTCCGGCGATCCGGTCCATCGGACTGCTGAACAAACCCAACGGCGGCATGCGGTGCGCGTACCCGGGACGTGCGGCAACGTGCATGAACTCGTCCACGGCCTCGTCCCGGATCCGGGTCCAGCGTGTAAAATCGTCGAGCGGCCCCACCAGGAGATGCGCGTCGATCGCGCTCACGAGCGCGGGGAGATCATCATCGGGACGGGGGAAGACCGGCCCCAGCGAGTCCAGATAGCGGTCGCGGATAAAGGTTCCTGACCCGGCGCCCGAGGCAAGCCTTGCGCTTATCTCGGGACAGAACAGCAGCCGCCCGGCCTTGATCAGCCGCAGCAACTGGCTGGCGGAGAAATCCGCCAGCAAACGATCGAGCACCATCGGGTTCAGCGGCAGGACGAGCTGCTCGTAGACGAGCAGTGGATTCAGCACTGCCAGTGCTGGCGTCGTGACGAATACCATGTCTGCGGCAAGGCCGAGTCGCATCGGCAGCGATACAGGCCGGTTCGGCATCATGATAATGTTGGTCACTTTAACATTATTACTATACGTCGAGCACTAGGCGAGCACAACAGGATTGTTCACGGGCACGGCCACGGACGGCGCCTGCGCTCTTTCACGGATGGATATGGACATTGGAAGGATCACAGCACTTGCATTTCGTAGCGCCCCCGGCGCGCGGCCGGTCTCGTCCCAGCATCTCAACCTGATGGGAGGCCTCGGCATCGCGGGAGACGCCCATTCCCTTCCATTCTCGCCGCGCCAGCTCCTACTCGCAGGAGAAGGCGTCTACCAAGACCTCGCGCTGCCGCCCCATGCCCTGAAAGAAAACGTACTGCTCGACATAGAAACCGCCCAACTTTCGTCCGGCACGCTCCTGCAGCTCGGCGCAGAAGTCACGATTCGGCTCATGTTCCAGTGCGAGGCCTGCGCTGCCCTCGACGCGCACCGGCCTGGATTGGCAAGCCGGATCGCGGCGCGGCGCGGTATTCTGGCGCTGGTGGTGGCCGGCGGCAGCATCCGGACCGGCGATATCGTGCGCGATCTGGGTCAACGCATGCCTGCCTGGCCGGACGACTGGCGCGAACGCATCCGGCGCGTGCTCGATGCGATGCCGGACGCGGCGGTCATCGAATATCGGCAGCTGGCGCGCCTGGCCGGCATCCAATCGACCTACTGCCGCGCCTTTCCGCGCCTGCTGCTCAGGCTCGGGCCGCACTATGCCGCCAAGGCCGTGCGCACCGGGTCGCCCAGTACGGCGAAACGCTGGGATGGACAAGGGCTGTTCGACAACGCCTGAAGAACCGACACGCCGCGCAAGCTTGACAGGACGGCCCTGGCGCGACACCATCTGCCGACTCCGATTAGCCAAGCAACAAGGATCCCGAAATGCGCGTGTTTTACTGCCCTTCCCCGCAACCGACGGCGGTGGCCCGATGACCCGCCTGACCATGGTCGTCGCCATCGACGCCCAGCGCGGCATCGGCGTCGACAACCAGCTGCCCTGGCACCTGCCGGAAGACCTGGCCCATTTCAAGCGCGTCACGCTCGGCCGTCCGATCATCATGGGCCGCAAGACCTTCGACTCGATCGGCCGCCCGCTGCCTGGGCGCCAGAACATCGTCATCACCCGCAACGCCGACTGGCGTCACGAAGGCGTCGACACGGCGGCCTCGCTCGACGCGGCCATCGCCATGGTCCAGGGCGACGAGGCCAGCATCATCGGCGGCGCCCAGATCTTCACGGCGGCCCTGGACGTGGCAGCGCGCATGATCGTCACCGAGATCGCCCACCGCTTCCCCTGCGACACCTTCTTCCCGCCGATCGACCCGGCCGTGTGGGTAGAGACCGCGCGCGAGGAACACCACGCCGAAAAAGCCGGCTACAGCTACGCCTTCGTCACCTACGAACGCAAGGCGGCGGCATGAGCCTGCCCGCTCCAAAGGCCCCCGCATCGCGCGGCGGCGACGGCTTTGCCGGCAGGGTCGCGGTGCTGATCGCGATCCTGGCCACGATCGGCACCCTGTTCGGCTTCATCGGCAACAGCAGCTACAACGAAGCGGCCCTGCTGAAGAACAGCGCCGCCATCGACAAGACCAGCGCGGCCAACGCCTGGAACCATTACCAGGCCAAGTCGAACAAGCAGAACCTGGCCGAGCTGGCGACCAAGCTGCCCGGCGTCGACCACGTGCATTACCGCGCCGAGGTGCTGCGCTACCAGCGCGAGAAGGACGAGATCCGGATCGAGGCCGAGCGCTGGGAAGCCTCGTCGGCGAAGTTCAGCGCGCTGTCGGAAGAAGCGCTGCACCGCCACCGCCAGTGGTCGCTGGCCGCGGTGGCGCAGCAGATCGCGATCTCGCTGGCGGCCGTGGCCCTCCTGGCGCGCCGCACCTGGCTGCTCGGCGCGACGGTCACCGTGGCCGCCTTCGGGCTGGTAATCGGCGCCTTCGCCTGGCTGCACGTGGAGCCGACGCCGCTGGTGGCGGCGCCGTTCGTCGCGGCCCTCGGCGCCATCCTCGGCGTCGAGCTGCTGAAAAGCCTGGGCCGCCGCGCACGTAGCTGATCGAGGTGGCCTGCCGCTAGAGTGCGCCGCCGCCCGGCGCATCCCGTTACCCTATAAAAAAATGTTCACCGGACAGCGGATTTTCTGCGAAAATCCGCTTCTTATTTTTCGGTGCCGTGTGAGCGGGCCGCGCCAATCCGGCGTGGCTGCCCCCACGGCGCTTCGCATTGGAGCTGTCAATGAAATTTCGCTTCCCCATCGTCATCATTGACGAGGATTTCCGTTCCGAGAACACGTCCGGTCTCGGCATCCGCGCGCTCGCCGCGGCCATGGAAAAAGAAGGCATGGAGGTACTCGGCCTGACCAGCTACGGCGACCTGTCGCAGTTCGCCCAGCAGCAGTCGCGCGCCTCGGCCTTCGTGCTGTCGATCGACGACGAGGAATTCGGCGGCGGCTCCGTGGAAGAAACCGACTTCGCCCTGACCCGCCTGCGCGCCTTCGTGCAGGAGATCCGCCACAAGAACTCGAACATCCCGATCTACATCTACGGCGAGACCCGCACCAGCCGCCACATCCCGAACGACATCCTGAAGGAGCTGCACGGCTTCATCCACATGTTCGAGGACACGCCGGAATTCGTGGCGCGCCACATCATCCGCGAAGCGAAAGCCTACCTGGACAGCCTCGCGCCGCCCTTCTTCCGCGCCCTGGTGAACTACGCCTACGATGGTTCCTACTCCTGGCACTGCCCCGGCCACTCGGGCGGCGTCGCCTTCCTGAAGTCGCCGGTCGGCCAGATGTTCCACCAGTTCTTCGGCGAGAACATGCTGCGCGCCGACGTCTGCAACGCGGTCGAGGAACTCGGGCAGCTGCTGGACCACACCGGCCCGGTCGCCAAGTCCGAACGCAACGCCGCGCGCATCTACGGCGCCGACCACTGCTACTTCGTCACCAACGGCACCTCGACGTCGAACAAGATGGTCTGGCACTCGACCGTCGCTCCCGGCGACATCGTCGTGGTCGACCGTAACTGCCACAAGTCGATCCTGCACTCGATCATCATGTGCGGCGCGATTCCCGTGTTCCTGATGCCGACCCGGAACAACCTGGGCATCATCGGCCCGATCCCGCTCGAAGAATTCACGCCCGAATCGATCGCCCGCAAGATCGAGGCGAACCCGTTCGCACGCGAAGCCAAGGACAAGAAGCCGCGCATCCTCACCATCACCCAGTCGACCTACGATGGCGTCGTGTACAACGTCGAAACCCTGCGCGAAATGCTGGACGGCCGCATCGACACCCTGCACTTCGACGAAGCCTGGCTGCCGCACGCGACCTTCCACGACTTCTACAAGAACATGCACGCGATCGGCAGCAACCGCCCGCGCGCCAAGCAGTCGATGATCTTCTCGACCCAGTCGACCCACAAACTGCTGGCCGGGCTGTCGCAGGCATCGCAGGTGCTGGTGCGCGAGTCCGAATCCGTGAAGCTCGACCAGGACGCCTTCAACGAAGCCTTCCTGATGCACACCTCGACCTCGCCGCAGTACTCGATCATCGCCTCGTGCGACGTCGCCGCCGCCATGATGGAAGCGCCGGGCGGCACCGCGCTGGTGGAAGAGTCGATCCTGGAAGCGCTGGACTTCCGCCGCGCCATGAAGAAGGTCGACGCCGAGTACGGCGAAGACTGGTGGTTCAAGGTCTGGGGCCCGGACGTGAAGGGCGAAGAAGGCATCGGCACCCAGCAGGACTGGATGATCCATGCCGACGACGACTGGCACGGCTTCGGCAACCTGGCCGAAGGCTTCAACATGCTCGACCCGATCAAGTCGACCGTCGTCACGCCTGGCCTGTCGCTGGACGGGCAGTTCGGCGAGACCGGCATCCCGGCCTCGATCGTCACCAAGTACCTGGCCGAGCACGGCGTCATCATCGAGAAGTGCGGCCTGTACTCGTTCTTCATCATGTTCACGATCGGGATCACCAAGGGCCGCTGGAACACGCTGGTCACGGCGCTGCAGCAGTTCAAGGACGACTACGACCGCAACAAGCCGATGTGGCAGGTGATGCCGCAGTTCGCCTCGGCCAACCCGCGCTACGAAGACCGCGGCCTGCGCGACCTGTGCACGCAGATCCACACCTTCTACAAGCAGTACGACGTGGCGCGCCTGACCACCGAGATGTATTTGTCGGACATGATCCCGGCCATGAAGCCGTCGGACGCCTTTGCCAAGATGGCGCGCCGCGACATCGAGCGCGTCGCCATCGAGGACCTGGAAGGCCGCACCACCGCGATCCTGCTGACGCCTTATCCGCCGGGCATCCCGCTCCTGATCCCGGGCGAGCGCTTCAACAAGACCATCGTCGACTACCTGCGCTTCGCGCGCGACTTCAACGAACGCTTCCCAGGCTTCGAGACCGACGTCCACGGCCTGGTCAAGCGCGAAGTCGACGGCAAGCGCGGCTACTTCGTCGATTGTGTGCGCCAGGATTGATCCGGGTAACAGCCTGACGTGAAAAGAGGAGCCGCTGGCTCCTCTTTTTGTTTGTGGCTGGAATGCCCCCTCAGGACATGATACGAACTGGGAAGGCCGGCCTCCAGAACCGTATCAGGTCTTTGGCAGCGTCACGCCGTGCTGGCCCTGGTACTTGCCGCCGCGGTCCTTGTACGAGGTCTCGCAGACTTCATCCGACTCGAAGAACAGCACCTGGGCGCAGCCTTCGCCGGCGTAGATCTTGGCCGGCAGCGGCGTGGTGTTCGAGAACTCCAGCGTCACATAGCCTTCCCACTCCGGCTCGAACGGCGTCACGTTGACGATGATGCCGCAACGCGCGTAGGTCGACTTGCCGAGGCAAACGGTCAGCACGTTGCGCGGGATGCGGAAGTATTCCATGGTGCGCGCCAGCGCGAACGAGTTCGGCGGAATGATGCAGACATCGCTCTTGACGTCGACGAAGGACTTTTCATCGAAGTTCTTCGGGTCGACGATGGTGCTGTTGATGTTGGTGAAAATCTTGAACTCATCGGCGCAACGGATGTCATACCCATACGAGGACGTACCGTAGGAAATGATGCGGCGGCCGTCGGCTTCGCGTACCTGTCCCGGCGCGAACGGTTCGATCATGCCGGTTTCCTGCGCCATGCGGCGGATCCATTTATCGCTTTTGATTGCCATGCTGCTCTTTCAGGGTGTGCGGAAAATCCCGCGATTTTACGCGAAAAGCCCGGACTGGTCCTGCTTCTCGTTGCCAGCTTGACCAGCCCGCTGGGCCAGCAGGCGCACGATCATTTCGTGGGTCAATTGCGCAGCGCGGGCCGGCTGCTCGAGCGGATACAGGTGGCTGCCCTCGGTCATCACGAAGTTGGCGCCGACCAGCTTGCGCGTCGACGCCAAGCCCGCCTGGCGCAGTTCCTCGGAGCGGTCGGCGCCAATGAAACCCACCGGCACAGCCAAGCCGTGGCGGATCACCGCGCCCATGTGGTGCGGAAGCGAATTGTAGATCTCGGTCTCGACCGCGCGGTCGAAGCGCAGCTGCACGCCCTCCCGATGCGGCTTCAAGCCCACATCCAGGTAATCGTCGAGCACGCCCGGCGCCCAGGCGGCAAAGATGTCCTTCGAGATGAAATGCTGGTAGGCCGCGGCGCGGTCGGGCCACACATTGCGGCGGCGCTCGGAAAAGCGCGCCGGCGAAAACTGGGTGCCCTTGCCCAGCGCCTTCACGATGCGCCAGGCCAGTGCGCGCCAGCCCGCCACCACCGGCGAATCGAGCATCACCACGCATCGCGCCAGCTCGGGGCGGCGCGCGGCGGCCATCGTGCTCAGCATCCCGCCCAGCGAATGGCCGACCAGGATCGCCGGCCGGCCGTACGCCCCCAGCTCGGCGACCAGCTCGTCCAGCAGCCCGCTCCAGCCATCGCCGACGGGATAGCGCGGATCGTGTCCCACCATGTCGGTGCTGTGCACCTCGTAATGCGCGCTCAAGCCGTTGAGCAATTGACGGTACGTACCGGACGGGAAGCTATTGCCGTGGCAAAAATGGAGCAAGGGTTTGGTCATGGAGCACGGGACACACGAAGCGGATGATGCTTCGATTGTAATGTGACAAGCTCCCGTGCGTTCCCGCTTTAGAGGGAAACCCCTACAGTCAGTTCGGCCACATAGCCGTTCACGATATCGCCGCTCACCGTCGCCATCTGCAGCGCGGTGCCGTCGCTGAACACATTGTCGCCCGCATAGCCGATGCGCGCCAGGTTCTGCACGCTGCTGGCGTAGCCGGTGGCGGTGTAGACCTCGTTCAGCGTGGCCAGCGGGAAGGTGAACTGCGAGGTCTTGATGCGGTTAGCCGCCGTGGTCGATGTCGCCAGGCTCGGATAGACCTCGAAGTGCACGTGCGGCATGCGTCCGTCGTAGCAGCCTGGGAAGATCGTCAGGAAGCTGACGTAGCCGTCGGCATCCGCGGCCTGCACGCCGCGCAGGTAATTCTCGGCGCTGATGCTGCCCGAATACATCGAGTAGTTGCCGGCGCGGTCGCAATGCCAGAGGTAGACGGTGGCCCCGGAGATGCTGGCGCGGATGTCGCTGCGCACGATGCCCGACAAGACCAGGGCATTGGCCGCCTTGCCGTTGCTGCTGTTGGTGCCGTCGGCCGGATAGGGGCCGCCGGTTTCCTCGGGGGTGACGGCGCAACCCATGCTGCCGCTGGAGGCGCCGCCGCCACTGCTGCCGTTACTGGTCCCGCTCGTGGTGGCTGCGGAGACGCTGCCGCCGCCGCCGCACCCGGCCAGCGGCAGCGAAGCAGCGCCGGCCAGCAGCCAGCGCAAGGACTGGCGGCGGCGCGCGGCGGCGGCCAGCAGCCTGTCGACGTCGGCGGCCAGGCCACCATGGTGATGATCGTGCATGCCGCCCTCCCTTATCGACGCGATGGACGCGGCGCCTGCCCGCGCGCGAATTCGTCTTGCTGCTGCGGCGTGAGCAGCGCCATCACCTGGGCGGCGGTGCGCACGCGCAGCAGTTCCTGGGCGGCGATGGCCTGGCCCAGCGCCCTGGCCTGGGCCGCTGCCCTGGCATCCTCGACGCGGCCGTTTTCGCGCATCCAATCCAGCGCGTCGAGGGCCTTGCGTTCTATTTTTTCCTGCTCGCGCAGCTGCGGCGCCTGGGCATGCAGGATGGCGAACAGGCGGTCTTCCTGGGCTTCGCTGAGATCGATCCCGCGCAGGAAAGGCAGGCCGGGGCCGCCCATGTGCGGGCCGCCATGTGGTCCGCCATGTGGGGCGGGACCGCGCTCGACGTCCGGTCCGTCGTCATGGCCGGCGACGATGAGCGCATCCGGCGGCGGCGCGTCGGGCGCGGCCAGGACCGGGCCGGCGAAGGCGGCAGCGAGGGCGAGTGCGCTGAGGCGGGCAAGTGTCATGTGAGGCTCCTGTGGCGTTGTGCAAGGACGCCATTCTGGAAGGCGGCCTTGTAAAGCGCTGTAAAGCCGGCGTAAAACGGCGTAAGCGCGCGCGCTTGTCCCGCCGTGTAAAGCTGGGTAAAACGGCCTTGCCGGGATCGCCTGGCGCCAGCCGCTTTGCTATCATCCCCAGGATGAACCCTGTACTGTTAATCGACGACGACACCGAGCTGGTCGGCATGTTGACCGAATACCTCGAGCAGGAGGGCTTCGCGGTGGCCTGCGCCCACGACGGCGAGACCGGTGCACGCGAAGCCCTGAGCGGCCGCTATGCGATCGCCGTCCTCGACGTCATGATGCCGGCCCTGAACGGCATCGACACGCTGCGCCGCATCCGCGCGCAAAGCCGCATCCCGGTGCTGATGCTGACCGGGCGCGGCGACGACGCCGACCGCATCCTCGGCCTCGAGCTGGGCGCCGACGACTACGTCACCAAGCCCTGCACCCCGCGCGAACTGACGGCGCGCGTGCGCGCCATCCTGCGCCGCACCCAGGACACGCAGGCGGGCGCCGGCGCCGGCGTGGTGCTCGCGGTCGGCAAGCTGACCATGCTGCCCGAGCAGCGCCGCGCCACCTGGGACAAGGCGGTGCTGGAACTGACCAGCACCGAATTCAACCTGCTGGAAGTGCTGGCGCGCCATGCCGGGCGCCCGGTCAGCAAGAACGAGCTGTCCGAGCAGGGCCTGGGCCGGCCGCTGGCGCGCTTCGACCGCAACATCGACGTCCACCTGAGCAGCCTGCGCCACAAGCTCGGCACGCTCGACGATGGCCGCTCGCCGCTGCAGACGGTCTACCGCCTCGGCTACCAGCTGATTCGCGACTGAGGCCGCACGACCATGGGACGCCGCACCGGACGCCTGTTCTGGAAGTTCTTCCTGTCGATCCTGCTGGCCCAGGTCGCGGCCGCCGTCGGCATCGGCAGCGTGTTCTGGCTGCGCGAGCAGGCGCGCCTGTCGAACACCATCACCCTGATCGAGACCGGGCCGCCAGCCGCCTTCATGCTCGACTCGGCCGCCATCGCGCTGAAGTACGGCGGCGTGCCGGCGCTGCGCGAAATCGTGGCGCAGAAGGGCCGCCATTCGGTGTACGCGATCGACGGCAACGGCCGCGAAGTGCTGGGGCGCGAAGTCACCGCCAGCATGCGCGCGCAGGCGCGGCGCGAGCTCGGCGCCGACCGCCCCTACCGGCCGGTGCGCCAGCTGCAGGCGCCCGACGGCCAGCAGCTGCTGCTGTTCGTGCCGCGCATGTACCGCAACGCCGCCGGCGATACGTTTACCGCGGCGCAGGTGGGCGGCCCCGGCCCGGGCGGTCCTCCGGGCCGGGATGGCATGGACGGGCGCCAGGGTGGACCAGGCGGACCAGGTGCACGTCCAGGCTTCGGCGGCGATGGTCCGCGCGGTCCCTTCGGCCCCTTCTCTCCCATGAGCAGGCCGATCCCGATGCTGGCCGCGATCATCGTCAGCCTGTTCTTTGCCGCCCTCCTCGCCTGGTATTTCTCGCGGCCGATCCGCGCGCTGCGCAACGCCTTCGAGGCCGCTGCGGCCGGCGACCTGTCGCCGCGCTTCACGGCCGGCGACAGGCTCGGCGGCGACGAACTGAATGACCTGGGGCGCGACTTCGACCGCATGAGCGGCCAGCTGCGCGCGCTGATGGACGGCCAGCGCCGCCTGCTGCACGACGTCTCGCACGAACTGCGCTCGCCGCTGGCGCGCCTGCAGGCGGCGATCGGCCTGGCCCACCAGCAGCCCGACAAGATCGCCACCTCGCTCGAGCGCATCGAACGCGAGGGCGTACGCATGGACAAGCTGGTGGGCGAACTCCTGACCCTGTCGCGCCTCGATGCGAATCCCGGCCTGGCGAAGAGCGAGCTGATCGACATGCAGGAGCTGGTCGACGGCATCGCCCAGGACGCGCGCTTCGAGGCCGGTGACGATGGCCCGGCGGTCGAAGTCGAGATCGAGGGCGCGATCGAAGGCGAACCGCTGGGCGCCGTGCGCGGCGCGCCCGACCTGCTGTGGCGCGCGGTGGAGAACGTGGTGCGCAACGCGGTCAAGCACGGTGGCGCCGGCGGCCAGGTCGGCATCCGCCTGGTCGCGCGCGGCCAGCAAGTCCACGTGGAGGTGCTCGACCGCGGCCCCGGCATCCTCGACGCCGACTTGCCGGCCGTTTTCGAACCCTTCTTCCGCTCGAGTCCGAGCACGAACAACGTCGATGGCCATGGTCTGGGCCTGGCGATCGCCCAGCGCGTGGTGCATGCCCACGGCGGCACGATCGCCGCAAGCAACCGCGAAGGCGGCGGCCTGCTGGTGACGATCACGCTGCCGCTGGCTTCCTGATGCGCGTTCAGCGGTCGAACCAGTAGCGGGCCTCGTCGCGGCGGTACGCGCGCACCGTGATGTCAGCGCCGAAGTCGAACACCAGCGCGCCCGATTCGTCGGTACGCAGGCGGCGGATGCCGAGCGCGCCGTAGCGCGCGTAGACTTCCTGCTTCGGGTGCTTGTAGCGATTGCGGTGGCCGACCTGGAACACCCCAATCGACGGCTCGACCGCCGCCAGGAAGGCCGGCGTGGACGAGGTGCCGCTGCCATGGTGAGGCGCCAGCAGCACGTCGGCGCGCAGCTTGCCGGGCATGGCCCGCAGCAGCTGGGCCTCCTGCGCCGCCTCGATGTCGGCCGCCAGCAGGATGGCGCGGCCGTTCGCCGAGATGCGCAGCGTGCAGCTGCGCGCATTCGCTTTCAGGCCGGGGTCGTCGTAGCTGGCCGCTGTCGGCTGCAGCATCTCGAAGGCGACGCCATCCCATTCCCAGCGCTGGCCCGCCGCGCAGCGATGGTGCCGCGCGGCCTTGCGCACGGCCGGGTGGCCCGGGGGCAGCGAACTCGCCATCCACTCCACGTCTACCGCATCGAGCAGCGTCGCCGCGCCGCCGGCATGATCGATGTCGCTGTGGCTGACCACCAGGGCGTCGAGCCTGTGGATGCCGCGCGCCCGCAAATAAGGCAGCAGCACGCGCGTGGCGCCATTCTGCGCCGGCGCGTACTGCGGCCCGGTGTCGTACAGCAGGCGGTGCCGCTCGGTCTCCACCAGCAGCGCCATGCCCTGGCCGACGTCGAAGGCGGTCACCCGGAACTGGCCCGGCGGCGCCTGCGTTGGCAGCAGCGCGAACAGCGGCAGCCAGGAAACCGCGCCGATCCAGCGATGCGGCCAGCCGCGCGGCGCCAGCATCCACACGGTTCCCGCCAGCGCCAGCAGAAACAGCCACGCCGGCGGGCGGGGCGCGCTCCACACTGCGAGCGGCAGGCTCGCGAGCCAGCCCAGCGCCACGGCCAGCCAGGCGATGGCCGCGTGGGCCAGCAGCAGCACCGGCGCCGACAAGGGCGCCGGCAGCAGGCTGCCCGCCAGCGCCAGCGGCGTCACCACAAAGCTCACGACCGGGATCGCCAGCGCGTTGGCCAGGGGCCCGATCAGCGACACCTGGGCGAACAGCAGCAGCGTCACCGGCACCAGGCCGAGCGTGACCGCGTACTGGGTGCGGGCGGCGATGCGCAGCGCGCCGCGCCAGCCCTTTTCCTTGCCCTCGATGCGGCCGGCGCCGGCATACAGGATCACACCCACCGCGCCGAACGATAGCCAGAAGCCCGGCCACAGCACGCACCACGGGTCGAGCAGCACCACCAGCCCCAGCGCCAGGCACAGCACATGCGAGACGCTGGCCAGGCGCCCGCACCACAAGGCCAGCGCCACCACCGACAGCATGTACAGGGTACGCTGGGCCGGCACGCCGAAACCGGCCAGCAGCACATACAGCAGCGCGGCAGTCGCGCCGGCCAGGGCGGCCACCTTCTGGGTTGGCAGGATCAGCGGCAACTGGGCCCTGGTGAAAAAGGAGCGGCGCCACAGGCTGGCCGCGCCGAGCGCGGCCAGGCCCGCGATCATGGTGATGTGCAGGCCGGAGATGGCGACCAGGTGGCTGACGCCGGTGCGGTTGAAGACGTCCCAGTCGGCCTGCTCGATGCCGCGCTGGTCGCCGATCACCAGCGCCACGATCACTGCTGCGTAGGGCTTGCCGTCGAGCGCCGCCATGATGCGCGCGCGCAGTGTGTCGCGGCTGCGTTCGACCAGGGTCGCGGGCGTGGGGACGAAGGCATCGAGGCGGCGATTGCCGGCGCCCGGGCGCACGTAGCCGGTAGCGCGCACGCCCTGCCCCAGCAGCCAGGCTTCGTAGTCGAAGCCATGCGGGTTGGCGTTGCCGTGCGGGCGCTGCAGGCGCACCGTCAGGCGCCAGCGCTCGCCCGGACGCAGCCGGACCTGCTCGCCGGCGCCGTACCAGGACAAGGCCAGCCTGGGCGGCACGCGCGCCGTCGCGTCCAGCACCGCGTCGACCGCGAACTGGAAGCGCACGCCCTCGCCGAAATCGTGCGGCAGCTTGGCGACGGTGCCGATGATCTCGAGGTTGCGGCCTTCCTCAAGCTTGCCCAGCTCGTGGGACAGCGCGGCGTGGGCGAGTACCGCGGCCCAGCAGAAGCCGAGCACGCTGCCGGCGCAGGCGGTTCGGGCCAGGCGTCCCGGTCCGCGCAGGGCCGGCAGCACGCTGGCCGCCAGCGCGCAGGCGAGCAGGTGCCGGGGATCGGGCAAGGCCGCGCACGTTTGCAGGAAGGCTACGCCTGCGACGAAGCCGAGGATGGCGCATCGCATGTGGGCAGCAGGTCAGTGGCGGGGTGGCACAGGGATGGCCGTGCCGGCGCCTCCACATGCAGTGGGCGCGTGCGATGCAGCGGCATTCGTCGTTGCGCGCTGCCGCACCCGGCTGCTGGATGAGCCCTTGTCCCATAGGGAAAGCGCGGCAGCGTCCGGCAATGACGAGGGAACGGCGCCGTGCCGCCCCTTTCCTGTGTTCAGGATGAACGAGGTATGTGGAACGAAAACATGATCGGTCGTACCCTTGACCTGCCAGACGGTGTACACCGCGGCCAGATTGTCTTCAGTAAACTTCTGAACCAGCCCGTTTCCGGCGATTCCACCGATCGATCGTGATGCGCCCCGAATCGTCGAACCATGGCGCACTTCAAACATCGGCATCCACAATTCAGCCCTGAGTGGATCCCGGACATCAACCCGGTCCGAGCGATCGATGTTGATACCGTCACCGTGCGCGAGGGCTTGCGCCGAGATACCTTCATGGCGGTAGCGCTCCACCCCTCCCCGACCCTTACCCCGCGTGCCCTCATCCACTGTACGGCTGTGCATGAATATCTTCCCGATGAGCCCGACGGCGGTGTTCACGCTCCTCGACGACGCCAGGTTCCCGTTACCACCACGCCAATCCGGCTCAGCCCTGATTTGAGCCGCCCGCACGAGAACACGTTTCGGGAACTCCTCCCGTGTTTCATCAAAGGCTGCGATATCGAAACCATCGATACGAGACTGGCTCAGCCCAACCTGGGCATCTTCTGGCACCTCGATCAGAAATCGCCCGAACCATAATGTCTTCATGTTTCCATCAATATCCGGCACGCGCCGCGCAGGCGCGTCGACGACGCTCCCATCATCGTGACGGCGAGGATCGACAGGAGCGCGACCAGGAATCGCTTGCGATCTGCATTCATCGATCACCTGGTAGGGGTAATCAGGCTGGCGCCGGCGGTGCCGGATCGTCCTGGGATGGTCCTGGGGCTGGGTCCGGGTTGTCGGAACGACGCATCAATTGCCACACGCTGCGACGCTGGATGGTCTGCGTCCTCCCGAACCTACGCCCAAACGCGGCGGAAGGCACTTCGAACGTGGCAGCCGGCAGCAAGCTCCCGGCTGCGAACCAACGCGTACCGTCGAGTGCGTGGGACTCCTGACAGCGCCACCAGCCGGAAGCCGGACATTGCAGGCCGGTCCTGGTAATACAGCCAGTCGCAACGCTGGCTTCAGCTTCAGCGCTCGGCAACATCGAGCCGTTCAGCTGATTTCCGCCGACCCGTGCGGTGAAGGTCGCCTGCGCCAGCGGCAGTGCGGGGTTGCTCCGCTCGCGCTCGCGCTTGTCGACCAGTTTCCACGAGGTGCGGGTTTCGACTTCATAACTCGACTGCAAGCCACGCCAGCGCTGCCATAATGTTTGCGGCGGCAAGAGCAAGGCTTGGGGCATTCTCTGCCCTTTGCACAGATATTGACGCTGGCCTCCCAGCACGCTCACGCCGCTGCTTGCTTGGCCACATAGCCACCATCCGCTTTGCGGACACGGTTCACCGGCCTCGGCCAGCGTGCCAAGCTGGGGTGGCGTGCTTGCCGGCTCTGCGCCCTTCCCTGGCCCGGTAGGACGCAAGCGTATGCTCGAGGAAATTTTGGCCCACAATAAGAGCACGGCTTCCTCGCTCAGACTCGATTGCACCGGAGCCCCTCCAGCCTGCGGGCTCAGCCCTGTGTCGAGTTCCAGTGAAAGGTGAGGCACAAGGACATTGTCGTCGGTTCCGGCCGATTCCCAGACAAAGCTGAACACGGTAGCGAAATTCAATTCCGTTACCTTGATCCCTACTTCTTCCCCTGCGTACCCATTGATAGTGCGTTCCCCTACGCGCAAGGTCCGTGTGCGCGCCCTTGTCAATGGTCCCATCGCGGCCTCGTGGCGCTGCAGCAGCTTGCCCCCCTGGGCCGCTGCGCTGTTTGTCCAGAACAGGATGCCCAGATCCGGGTGCCCGGGCAAGCTGGCAGACATCGCGACACTTTCGGATCGGGCAGGACTGGATGGGTCGCGCAAGAGCGCACCGCTGATACAGAAGCCTGGCTCGCCCGGCACGTCTTCTTCCTGCCGCTCAGCAAGCTTGGACAGAAGCGCCGGAAGAACGTTGGCCTGATCGGGATCGTAGGTATCGGCAACGAAGCTATAGGTCGCTTCGGCTTTGTGAACATATCCCTCAACCGAAATGGTCTCGAAGTATTTTCGTTGCCCACGTTCGATTCCATAGCCGCGATACCGTCCGTGAACAAACACTTTTCCGGCAAAACCGAGGCTGCGGACTTCCTTGATCGATTCGATATTCTTTCGGCCGAGCATATTTTGCTTGGCTGACAATTCGGCTTCGCGGGTATGCAGGCGTGCTGCAAATGCATCCGGGGATTCGTCGTGCCGCGCTACTTCGAAGCCCTGGACCATGCCGAGCCGCAGGTTGACCTGGGCATTCGCGGGAACATCGATGAGGAAGCGGCCGACGCATACGGTCTTCATCCTGTCAGTCATGTTGTCTACCTTTTTCAGGTCCTCGCGACTTTCAACCGCGCTGACATACAGCATTGCCGCAAGAGCGAGTACGCCGAGCGTGACCAGCCATTTGGCATACGTGCGACCAGCCTGCATCATTTGATGCCTTGGACAATCTTGACAATCAGATGACGCGTGAGCAACAGCATGGCGTCGTCCTTGAAACAGTCCTGATGTCCAAACCCCGTTGCTGCGAATACCCCGCGTACATGGTTCGCTACCGCAGCTGCGGACTGGTGCGGCACGGTGTCGTCGCCCGCTGCGTTTTGCCCCCATACCTTGAATTTCAACTTTTGCCGCCCTTCGAGTACGACGACACGGCCGCCGTCCGCTTCAGTACCGGCGCACACACCGTCACGGATGCCCGCGGGGGTAATCACCATGCCCAGACCGATCGGTTTCCTGGCCGCCCACTGTATGGTTCCGTATGCAAGTCGCTCGTCGTCGACACCATAGAAGGCATAGGTGTTCGGATGGAAATATGGCCGGCTGCTCTTGTCCGCCGTTCCTTGCGCGCCCAGACTGAGGATATTCCGGTGTAGATGCTCGGCAGAGGCAATCGACTGGAGTACCGCCGCGGTCGCCCCCCCCGGCAAGTCTTTGAATTTCTTTGCCGGATCAACCAGATTCGGATCGATCAGCCGGTACCACGACTCCATGTCACGGTACATGTCGTAGGGATTCGCCAGGGGCAGACCGAGTTCCTGGTGCTCCTTGTCCTCATTTTCGACACGCGTCACCGTTTTCACCAGTAGCCAAGGTTTCGGGTACATGTGATTCGGTAAAAGTTCGAGGACGCCTGGCGCGGTCGCCATCACGCCAGTCGTTTCCCTGGGGGTAGTGCCGGCGATCTCGACAAACCGGTTTGCCTTGATGTTGTCGATAAATCCGTTCGCGTAACGACTTCCTTCGGTTCCACATGCAATGCGCCGATAGGCAACCGGTGCGCCAAGTGTCGGCATGACGCCGTGGATAATGCCAGCGATATCAGCCGGGTCGTCGGGCGACTTCGAGCGCATGCGCGCGCATGCCCGCGCCACCAGCCCCCCCATGGAATGGGTCACCAGGATTACCTGGTGACACTCGTGTTTCCGGGAGCGCCAATATTCCTTGATCTCGTCTATACGGCGACTCAGCCTTTCCGCAGAGACGGCACACGACGCCAGCCAGTTGTAGCCGACCGCATACACCGGATACTGGAAACCCGCATATTTTTCCAACTCGGTTTCGGTAATACGGTCGACAGTCCGCAATCCCCATTTCTTCGGCTCGCACTGCATGACACGCTTCCAATGGACGCGGACTTCCCGCTTGCCGAACTGGTTGATCCGAAAGGTGGTATCGAGATGGGTTTGCAGCTTTTCCAGAACCTGGCCATAAGAGTCCAGATAAACCTCGCCCCAGCCGCGGGCGCGCATCTCGGCAAAGCCCAGGCCGGACACCTCATCGCCGAGATCGCCGTTGCCATCGACTTCGAGCCGTGCGGGATCGAGCAAGCGTTGGCGTAAAGCCGGGTCCCTCCGTTCCCATTTCCATGCAGCCCTTAGCCCGTCCAGGCTGCCATTTGGCGGACGCCATACCGGTGCACCCGGCGCCATGTCCGCCTGCCCTGCTGCTTGCTCTGCTGCAGCCGCCCCGTGGACGTTGACGGCTTGCGCAACGCTCGAAGCCGGCCGGGCTCCGGCCGCGCTGTCCGTACGCACGCGCAGGTTACTTCCCATAATCCCAGGCACGAAGATGACAGGAATGACCCTGCGTGATCCAACGGTGACCTTGGCTCGAACCTTGAAGGATTTGGGCGTCGCCACGGTATGGGCGACCAGGCTGCCATCCGTATCAGGTACCGGCTGGCGGATTGGCCGGGTCGGCTCGCTCATGCGGCACCCCTTATTCCAGTATCTTGCTCGTCCTCGGGCATTAGCCTGAGTTCAATATCTCCCAGTGAATACGTTTGCAGGACATCGGTGCGCCCTTCCTCGTCGGTGATCCCGGTAATCGTTGTTCCATCCTGGTGGCGTGCAACATACCGGCGCCCTTTGGCGGGCAATCCGGTCTGGCGATCGTAGACGACAGCCCTTTCGTCGGTTTCGAGATGGCTGCCCGCCAGATCGACTCCGCGCGGTGTGGCTCCAGCTGGGCCGAGGTGCGCCACCGCAGCGGCCTTCACGATGTGCTCACCGGCGGATTGCTGGGTGATCGCATCGTTTCCCCACACAGTTTGGGCACCCTGCGCCACGACCCTGACTTCCGGCGCTTGCAGGTCGATGCCCTCGGCAGCAATCAAACTGATGCGACCGGACGACTTGATCTCGATATGCCCTTCGTGGGTCTGGAGCATGATGTTGCCGCGCCCCGCGACCAGCTTCATGCCAAGTGAATAAGCGAACATGCTGAGGCTGCGCGCAGCGCGCACAAAAAGATTTCGGCCGGCCGATAGTTCTGTGTCAGCAACCGACACAAGATCGATCTTGCTCTGCGCACCGATGGCGACGTTATCCTCGCTCGCCAGGATTACCCCGGCTGGCCCGGTCGCCGCAAGAATCGGTGCGCCACCCGAACCTGGCGCGATGTTCGATCCCTCATGCCAACGCTTTAACTTGTCGACCAGTTCCGCCAACCTGGGCTTGGATTCTTCATCTTCGTTGTGGCTGATCGCCTGGCGCTCAAGCGCCTCCAGGACACCTTGAATCACTTCGGCCAACCCAACCAGGCCATCACGCTCGAGCTGATCGTGACCGCTCGCCTCGGCGCTGATCAGGACGCCCTGCGCTCCTCGCAAGGCGACGGCTTTGTCGCTGCGCAGCTCCGCCCCCTCGCCGCGCGGCTCACCCTGTCCGTTCGCACGCGGGCGCGAAAGCCAGCCGAGGTTCAATTCCGAATGTGCGTGCCCGCTGCTTACCTGCGCGCTGATCTCCCCGCGCGTATCATCGAAGCGCAGCTGGTTCGCGCGCTGCCCGCCGATCTCGCGGCTTTTCAGCCCCGATAAGTAGCGGTTCCCCGGCAAGCCGCCATTCAGGCTCAGCGCCGGCGGCTCGCCGTTCTGGTTGAACACCTGCGACAGGATCACCGGCCGGTCCGGGTCGCCGCCAAGAAACGCGACCAGCACCTCGGTGCCGACGCGCGGCAGGGTCAGGGCGCCGAACTGCTGCTGGCTGCCCGGCCCATTGCCGGCCCAGTTCGCGGCCACCCGCACCCAGGCCGAATCGGCCGCGCTGCCCGACGCTCCGGCGCCATGCGCATGCTCGTGGTCCTGCGCGCGCATGCCAGGAAAGCGGATCTTTACCCGGCCGAGGCGGTCGCAGTGCAGCTCCTCGTTCTGCGGCCCCACCACGAGCGCGCTTTGCAGCTGCGGATGCGGCAGATCGACGCGCGGATCGTAGGCCGGCACGATGGGCACGCCGCGCCGCACGGCGGCAAAGCGCACCTGCACCGGCGAGTCGTGCGCAGCGCCGGGCAGCGCGCACCAGCCGTTCTGCGCCAGCAGCCGGTCGACGCGCGCCGCCAGCTCGCCAGGCAAGTTGTTGCGCGCGCTGACCTGCAGCTCGGTGATGACGAACTGGCGCTCGGCGGCCGGGTGCGTGTCGATCTCGGGGTGGTCCTGCAAGGTGAAATACTGGCCGGCGCAGAAGTCGCGCACGCTGCCTTCGCCATGGAAGCACTTGGCCTCGAACTCGTGGCGCTGCATGCGCAGCTGGCCCAGGCGCCAGCCATCCTCGACATCGTTGCCGGCGTGCGGCGTGTCGATCAGGTAGTCGTCGAGACTGGCGGCAAGGCCGTTGCCATGCCCCCCCTGGTCGAGGCTGGCGTGCGCGGTGGTCGACATGAACTGCTGGGCGCCCGGGTTCTTGTAGTCCCAGCTGTGGCGGGTGGCGCTGCCCGGCTGCAGGGTGCGCGCCGCGCCCCAGGACGTGATGGTGTCACGCTCCTCGCTGGCGCCGCCGCGGTGGTAGCGCACGCTGCCGGCCGCGTTCTGCGGCAGGTGGCTGGCGTCGGCGAACAGCACCAGCGTGTGCGCGGGAATCCGGTCGTGCAGCGGGTCGACCGAGGAGCTGCGGCTGCGCCCGGGGCGCACGGTCCAGGAGATGCCGCGCCGGCGCAGCAGGCGGCGGACAAACGCGGCGTCGGATTCGTTGTACTGCATGGTCTGTTCACGCGGCGGATACAGGCGCATGTCGAACAGCGGGTCGAGTTCGTATTCGAAGGCGCCGCCCAGCACCGCGTTCGCGTGGCGCCATTCGTCGAACAGCACCTGCACGATCTCGAGCTCGTTCCGATAGCGGAAGATGCGGCTGTTGACGCGCTTTTCCATCACCGACAGGGCGTCGCGCAGCACCAGCTGGTAGGTGGCCAGGGCGCCGTCGGCGTCGCCCGAGCGGGCTTCGGTGACGATGCCGCAGATGCTGCGCAGCTGGCCGCGGTCGGTCACCACCTGGATCTCGGCCGGCAGCGCGATCAGTTCCTTGAGCGGCAAGGCGGCGTCGCTGGCGATGCAGGACACGCGGTATTCGAGGCCGCCGCAAATGGCTTCGCTACCCGTGATGCGCTGCGGCAGCAGGATGTCGTCGGACAGCTCCTCGGCATGGGCAAGGCGCAGGCGCAGGGCACGGTGCGCGGTGCTCAATGACTTCTCGTGCCGTAGCACGCGGAGGAACTCGCTCGCGCTGTCCAATGCCGTCTCCCTGGTCGAAAACGAAATGGTCGCACGAACCCGACAATTCACGATTGCTCCCGATCACGATGATCTGGGACGGTGTTGGGTGAACTAAACGAAAATGGCGCTGTCGCAGGTTCGCCAGCGCAGCCATCTGCCCGCGCTGGGCCTGGCAACGACCGGCGCGTCAGTGGCGCATGCGCTCAGGATGGGCGCGGGTCAGGCTGCAGGCGGCGCCGGCAGCAGCGCCCGCAGGCGCGGGATCGCCGCCAGCGAATTATCCCAGGCCGCCTGGCGCAGTGCCGCCTCGTCCATGCCGCGCAATGCCGCCAGCGCCGCGCCGATTGCAGGCAGCTGCTCGGGGCTGTTGCGCCCCGGGTGGACCCAGCTCGGCGCGATATCCGGCGCATCGGTCTCCAGCACCAGCGCCGCCAGGGGCAGCTCGGTCGCCAGGCGCCGGATCTGCAGCGCGCGCGTAAAGGTCATGGCGCCGCCGAAGCCGAGGTGAAAGCCCAGCCTGATATAGGTCTCGGCCTGCTGGAAGGAGCCATTGAAGGCGTGCGCGATGCCGCCCGGCGGCGTGACCTGGCGCAGGTGTTTCAGGACCTGGTCCTGCGAGCGGCGCACGTGGGTCAGCACCGGCAAATTATAATCGCGCGCGATGCGCAGCTGCCCGCGGAAAAAACGCTCCTGCTTGGCGCGCATGTCGGGCTCGCACAGCATCGGGATGAAGAAGTCGAGCCCGATCTCGCCGATGGCGACGAAGCGCGGGTCGCCCATCGCCGCCTCCACGGCTGCGCGCAAGGCAATCAAATCGTCGTCCGACGCCTGGGGCACGTAGATCGGATGGATGCCGAGCGCATAGCAGGCGTTCGGCGCCTGCGCCGCCAGGCGGGCCACCACGTCGAAGTTGGCGCGCTCCACCGCCGGAATCACGATCATCGACACCCCATCGGCCCCTGCCCGCCGCGCGACGGCCAGCGATTCCGCGCCGAATTCGTGGGCGTCCAGGTGGCAGTGGGTGTCGATCCACATGGTCACGCTTCCAGCGGCTGCAGCCCGTGTTCGGTCAGGCGCAGCGCGCGGTCGCAGCGGCGCGCCAGTTCCATGTCGTGGGTGACGATCACGAACGAGGTGCCGAGGGTGCGCGACAGTTCCAGCATCAAATCGAAAATCGCCATCGCCGTGGTGTGGTCGAGGTTACCGGTCGGCTCGTCGGCCAGCACGCAGGCCGGCTCCGTGACCAGCGCGCGCGCCAGGGCCACGCGCTGGCGTTCGCCGCCCGACAGTTCGCCCGGCCGGTGCACCACGCGCTTGCCCAGGCCCACGCGTTCCAGGATGGCCAGCGCCTTCTGCTCGGCCGTCGTGCGCTTTTCGCGGCGTATCATCAGCGGCATCACCACGTTGTCGAGCGCCGAGAACTCCGGCAGCAAATGGTGGAACTGGTAGACGAAGCCGAGCGAGGAGTTGCGCAGCTCGCCGCGCCGGGTTTCCGACAGCGTGGCGAAGTCTTCGCCGAGCAGGGTCACCGATCCCGTGCTCGGCGTGTCCAGGCCGCCCAGCAAATGCAGCAGCGTCGACTTGCCCGATCCCGAGGCGCCGACAATCGCCACGCGTTCGCCGCGCTGGATCGCAAAGTCGATCCTGTCGAGCACCTGCACCTGGTAGTCGCCCTGCTTGAAGGTTTTGCCGAGGCCGCTGCAGGCCAGCACGGTTGGTTTGCTGTCATTCATAGCGCAGCGCCTCCGCAGGTTTGACACGCGAGGCCGAGCGGCTCGGGTAGAGCGTGGCCGCAAAGGCCAGCAGCACGGCGACGCCGCCTATTTTTGCGACGTCCGGCCAGCGCAGGTCCGACGGCACGGTGCTGTTTTGATAGATATCCTTCGACAAGAACTGCACTCCCAACAAATGTTCAATGAATGGAACGATGACGTCGATGTTCAGCGCGACGGCCACGCCCCCGGCCACGCCGGCCACGGCGCCGAGGATGCCGACCAGCGCGCCCTGGATCATGAAGATCTTCATGATCGACGCGGGCGACGCCCCCAGCGTGCGCAGGATGGCGATGTCGGCCTGCTTGTCGGTCACCGTCATCACCAGGGTCGACACCAGGTTGAAGGCGGCCACCGTGATGATCAGGGTGAGGATGATGAACATCATCTTCTTTTCGGTCTGTACGGCGCCGAACCAGACCGCGTTCAGCTTCGACCAGTCGCGCATCTCCAGCTTACCGGGCATCGATTTTGCCAGCTCGGCCGCCACCTGCGGCGCCTGGTGCATGTCGGCGATGCGCAGGCGCAGGCCGGCCGGCGCCGACAGGCGCTCCATCTTCTCGGCGTCGCCCAGGCTGACGAAGGCCATGCCGGCGTCGAACTCGGCGTGCCCGGAATGGAACAGGCCCGACACCGTGAAGCTGCGCATGCGCGGCAGCATGCCGGCCGGCGTGGTCTGGGCTTGCGCCAGCAGCATCGTCACCTTGTCGCCCACCTGCAGGTTCAGCGACGAGGCCAGCGCATAGCCGAGCACGATGTTGAAGCTGCCCGGCTTGAGGGAATCGAAGCTGCCCTGCACGACCGTGCTGGCCACATCCGAGATGGTCCGTTCCGCTTCCGGCAGCACGCCGCGGATCGTCGCCGGGCGCATCGCGCCTTCACGCTGCTGCAGCAGGCCCTGCGATTCGACGAAAGGCGCGGCGGCGCGCACGGCCGGGTTCTTCAGCGCTTGCCGGGCCGCCTCGCGCCACTGCGGCATGTCGCCGCTGGGGTCGAAGACCTCGATGTGGGCCAGCACCGACAGCATGCGGTCGGTCACCTGCTTCTGGAAGCCGTTCATCACCGACAGCACGATGATCAGGGCCGCCACGCCCAGCGCGATGCCGGCCACCGAGATCAGCGAAATAAAGGACAGGAAGCCGCTGTGGGCCGTGCCCTTGCCGGCGCGCGTGTAGCGCAGGCCGACCAGCCATTCGAACGGCAGTTTGTGGATGATGCTCATAAGTAGATCACGGTAACGGGGTCATTCATAACGCAGGGCTTCGGCCGGCTTCACGCGCGCGGCCGCCCAACTCGGGTACAGGGTCGCGACAAAGGCCAGCAGCACGGCCACGCCGCCGATGCTGCCGACGTCGGACCAGAGCAGCTCGGACGGGATCTCGGCGATCAGGTAGATCTCCTTCGAGATGAACTGGATGCCCAGCACGCGCTCGATGGCCGGCACGATGACGTCGACGTTCAGCGCCACCGCCACGCCCAGCGTCACGCCCAGCAGGCTGCCGAGGATGCCGACCAGCGTGCCCTGGACGATGAAGATCTTCATGATCGAGCGCGGCGAGGCGCCCAGGGTGCGCAAGATGGCGATGTCGGCCTGCTTGTCCTTGACCGTCATCACCAGCGTCGACACCAGGTTGAAGGCGGCCACCGCGATGATCAGGGTCAGGATGATGAACATCATGCGCTTTTGCGAACCGACGGCGGCGAACCAGATGGTGTTCACTTGCGACCAGTCGCGCATGACGTAGTCCTGCCCCATGCTTTGCCGCAGTTCGGCCGCCACGCGCGGCGCCTGGTGCAGGTCGTGCAGGCGCAGGCGCAGGCCGACCGGGCCGGCCAGGCCGACGGTCTGCATGGCGTCGTCCAGGTGGGCGAAGCCGAGCATGGAATCGAATTCGTAGTGGCCGGCCTCGAAGATGCCCGAGACGATGAAGTTCCGGGTGCGCGGCGCGGCCGGGGCGCCATTCCCGGTGGTGCCGGCGGTCCCGAGCAGCATGGTGACGCGCTCGCCCACGCCGGCGTGCAGCGCATCGGCCAGGGCACGGCCGATGACGATGTGGGTCGAGCCGGGGGTCAAGGAATCCAGGCTGCCCTGCTTCATCTGGCGCGCCACGTCGGACACCTTGCTTTCTTCGGACGGCAGCACGCCGCGCACCAGCACCGGCTTCATCACGCCGTCGCGCAGCAGCATGCCCTGGATCTCGACGAAGGGCGCGGCGGCCGCCACTTGCTCGTTGCGCGCCGCCTCGCGGCCGGCCGCGCGCCAGTCGAGCATGGCGCCGCGCACGTCGAAGATCTCGACGTGGGCCAGCACCGACAGCATGCGGTCGGTGACTTCCTTCTGGAAGCCGTTCATCACCGACAGCACGACGATCAGGGCGGCCACGCCGAGCGCGATGCCGGCCACCGAGATCAGCGAGATGAAGGAGATGAAGCGATTCCGCCCGCTGCGCTTGCCGGCGCGCGTGTAGCGCAGGCCGACCGCCCATTCGTACGGCAGGTTCTGGATGATGCTCATGAAATTTGTAGAGTTTGACAACTGATCTCGCAGTATGCCACGCAAAGCTCATCCATGACAGGGCGCACGGGTGACGCGGGGCGCTGGTAAGGCGTTGATAGCGCCGTGCCAGCGCTGTGGCAGCCGAGTCACGAACCGCCCCCCGCGCAGCTTGCGGGCGGCGCCACGCCTCGTGAAGAGCGCCGTTTTCGCCTACAATCACGGCATGTCCCAGATTACGCTTGTCCTGCCCTCCGCCCTCCCCGTTCCCGAATTCGCCCCCGACCTGGTGCGCGCCCTGCAGGCGCCCGCGCTGGCCAGCCTGCTGTCGCGCGCGCGCGCGCAGCGGCGTGTGGCGGCCGACGAGTCGGTGCGCGCCCTGCCGCACGAAACCTGGCTGGCGCGCGCGCTGGGGCTGGAGCCGGGCAGCGCCGGCCAGCCGGCCTTTGCCGGCGCCGCGCTGGCCGCCTATGGGCTGGAAACGGGCGGCGGCACCTGGTTCATCGTCAACCCAGTGCATATCGAAATCGCTCGCACCCACCTGATGATGGGCGACCCGCGCAGCCTCGGCCTGAGCGACCCCGAGAGCCGCGCCCTGTTCGACGCGGCGCAGCCGTACGTGGAAGAAGCCGGCCACGTCCTGCGCTACGGCGACGCCCAGACCTGGTTCCTGCGCGCCGACGACTGGGCCGGCCTCGACACCGCCACGCCCGACGCCGCTCTCGGCATGGACCTGACCGACTGGATGCCGCTGGGCGAACGCGCCGCGGCCTTCCGCCGCCTGCAGAACGAGATCCAGATCCTGTGGCATACCCATCCGGTGAACGCCGCCCGCGAGGCGCGCCGCCAGCCGCCGGTGAACGCCTTCTGGCCCTGGAGTCCGTCCGCCGCCCGCAAGGCGCCGCCGCCGGACATCAAGTTGGCTGCCTTCGACACCCCCGCCTGGCTGACCCGGCTGGCCCGGCTGGACGACACGGCGCCGTCCGACCTCGCCGGGTTCGTGCCGTCGATCGACGGCGACACCCTGCTGGTCTGCGGCAGCGCCGCCCCCTACGCGGCCGCGGCCGACTGGGGCGGCTGGGTCGCCGCGATGGGCCAGCTTGAAGCCCAGCTGTTCGCCCCCATACTGGAGCGCCTGAAGAATGGCCGCATCCGCACGGTCACGCTGGTCATGAGCCACCGCGATGCCCTGCTCGAATCCACCACCAACGCCATGGCGCAACGCAAGTTCTGGCGCCGCACCACCCTGGAATCCCTGCTGTGAAAACCCGTATCTCGACCCGCCCCTGCTCGTTCCGCACCTCCGAAATGCTGCGCCAGGGCGGCGTGCACCCGGTGCTGGCGCGCATCTACGCATCGCGCGGCCTGCTCGATGTGCGCGAACTGGCAAGCGAACTGGCGGCCCTGGTGCCGCCGGCCGGCCTGAAGCACATCGATGCCGCCGCCGTCTTCCTGGCCGACGCGATTGCCGCGAACAAGAACATGACCATCGTCGCCGACTACGACTGCGACGGCGCCACCGCCTGCGCCACCGCCCTGCGCGGCCTGCGCGCGATGGGCGCCCGGGTCGACTACATCGTGCCCGACCGCGTGGTGCACGGCTATGGCCTGACGCCCGAGATCGTCGAGCTGGCCGTGCGTGAAAAGAATCCGGACGTGATCATCACGGTCGACAACGGCATCGCCAGCGTCGACGGCGTACTCGAAGCCAACCGGCGCGGCATCGAAGTCGTGGTCACCGACCACCACCTGCCGGGCGACGCCCTGCCGCCGGCGCGCGTGATCGTCAACCCGAACCAGCCCGACTGCGGCTTCCCGAGCAAGCACCTGGCCGGCGTCGGCGTGGTCTTTTATGTGCTGCTGGCCCTGCGCGCCGAACTGCGCCGCCGCGGCGTGTTCGATGCCCAGACCCAGCCCAGGCTCGACAACCTGCTCGACCTGGTGGCGCTGGGCACGGTGGCCGACGTCGTGAAGCTCGACGCCAATAACCGCATCCTGGTCGCGCAAGGCATCAAGCGCATGCGCGCCGGCCGCATGCATGCGGGCGTGGCGGCGCTGTTCCGGGTGGCGGGCCGCGAAGCACGGAATGCCTCGCCTTTCGATCTCGGCTTCGCGGTCGGCCCGCGCCTGAACGCCGCCGGCCGCCTGCAGGACATGGCGCTCGGCATCGAGTGTTTGACCACCGACGACGAAGGCCGCGCCTGGGCCATCGCCCAGCAACTGAACGACATCAACCTCAAGCGCCGCGAGATCGAAGCCGACATGCAGGACACGGCCCTGCTGCACCTGGACGACTTCCAGCCGGCCGACAGCAGCACCATCGCGGTGTTCGACGAAGGCTGGCACCAGGGCGTGATCGGGATCGTCGCCTCGCGCCTGAAGGAAAAATTCTATCGCCCGACGATCACCTTCGCGCCGGGCGGCGTCGGCCTGATCAAGGGCTCGGGACGCTCGATCCCGGGCTTCCACATGCGCGATGCGCTCGACCTGGTATCGAAGCGCGTGCCCGGCCTGATCGACAAGTTCGGCGGCCACGCGATGGCGGCCGGCCTGACCATCAAGGCCGAGCATTTCACCACCTTCTGCGAAGCGTTCGAAACCGTCGGCCGCGCCTGGCTCAGCGAAGCCCAGCTCGAGCGCGTGGTCGAGACCGACGGGCCGCTGGAAGACGAGTTCTATACGACCGAGTTCATCGCACTGTGCGACGGCCAGGTCTGGGGCCAGGGCTTCGCGCCGCCGGTGTTCTGCGACGAGTTCCGCGTGATGAGCCAGCGCATTTTGAAGGACAAGCACCTCAAGCTGCAGCTGGAAAAGAATGGCCGCCGCTACGACGCGATCTGGTTCGGCCACACCGACGGCCTCGGCGAACGGGCACGCGTGGCCTTCCGGCTCGATGCCAACGAATACAATGGCGTGACCAAGGTGCAGCTGCTGGTGGAGCACGTCGAACCGGCGTGATGCGGCCCGGGCTTCCGTTGTTTCGGCTTGTCGTTGGGGTGGACACCTGTGTCCACGCGGTCGTACCGTTGCGCGCTCGTCACGTAGCGCAAGCCCGGTGCGCATGCAACCGTGATGACACACGCCGCACATCATCTCCAGGGCCGTACCGCGTGGGCTCAACAGCCCACCCTGCGAGGAACAACATCACATCACCGTCCGCCATCGCACCCGCGATCGAACACCACCCGCCACGTCCCCGGCCCTTCCAGCCGCCACACGGAATGGAAGCGCCCGATCTGCTTGCCCGCCGCGTCCCTTACCGGTCCGCTGCTGTAGGCCAGCGTCCCGGAATCGAGCACCTCGACCTCATCCGGCGACCACGCGAACGGCGCAGCCGGCCCATCGAAGTAAGCGCGCCAGGCCTGCGCCACCGCCGCGCGTCCGCGTTGTGCCCCGCCCGGCCCCATGAACACGGCCTCTTTCGACAGGTAGCCGCCAAACGCCTCGAAGTCGCGCGCCTGCATGGTGGCGGCGAACGCGCGCTCGGTCGCCATCACCTGGCGCCGCAACGCCTCCGTGCCGCGCGCGCCACGCGCCATGCAGGCGGCCAGCCCCACTGCCAGCAGTGTGCCGAGTACCAGCAACATCCCCTTCGATCGCCAACGCATGGAAATATCCTTTTCCTTTTGACAAGTCGGCGCCAATTCTGTCACGGCCTTTCCGTCTTGACAACCGGTGGTTGCAGCGACTCCGGAAAAGGAGTATAAAAACTCCAGAACCGGAGGAAGCCATGAACTTTGCCTACGCCTACCCGAAGAGCCGCTTCGAGCCCAGCGTGCTGGTCGACCTCGGTTCGCGCGCCGAGCGCGAGCGCCTGTCCCAGTCGGCGCTGAAAGGGTTTTTCAAACTGGCCGCCGCCTGGCAGCTGCGCGACGACGATGCGCGCGAGCTGCTCGGCGGCTTGTCCGCATCCAGTTTCTACGACTGGAAGAAAAACCCCGACCGCGTGCTCGAAGTCGACCGCATCACGCGCATCTCCTACCTGCTGGGCATCTACAAGGCCCTGCACATTCTCTACGGCGACGGGCTCGCCGACGAATGGGTGCACCTGCCGAACACGAACGTCGTCTTCGGCGGCCGTACGCCGCTGGCCCTGATGCTGGGCGGCGGCCTGCTGGCCATGCAAACGGTGCGCCTGCTGCTCGACGCGCGCCGCGGAGGCCTGTGAATTGGCAGTCGTCCCGAAACTGACGGCGCTGCGCCAGTTCGACACCTGCCGCCTGATTCCCTCGCGCTTTGCCGACCTCGACGATTCGGTCCTGGCGCCGCTGGTGGATGGTGACAGCGATGGCGACGGCATGCTGCGCGACCTGTTCGACCTCGACAACGCCACCAACGACCGCCTGCGCGGCGAGGCCGGCCTGCTGCCCGGCATCGGCGTCGACGAGCTGGTATTCGGCGTACCGAACTTCCGCATCGTCAACGCCGCCTACACCTATGCGCGCCCGGAAGGCAGCCGCTTCAATGATGGCGCGCGCGGCGCCTGGTACTGCGCCTTCGACGCCGAGACGGCGTTGGCCGAGGTCGGCTTCCACAAGGCCGTCGAGTACCAGGAGATCGAGCGTTTCGACGACAGCGTGACCTACCAGGCGCTGCTGGCCGACTTCAACGCCAGCTTCCATGATATCCGCGGCATCAAGAATTTTGCCGATTGCCTCGATCCGCAAAGCTATATCGCCTCGCAGGCGCTGGCCGCCGAGCTGCTGGAAGGCGGCTCGATGGGCGTGCTCTACCCCAGCGTGCGCCATCCGGCCGGCACCAACCTCGCCTGCTTCCGTCCGGCGCTGGTGGGGAATGTACGCAAGGGGCCGTGCTATCGGTTAACATGGGCGGGTATCCCGCAACCGCGCATCGAAATCATCTAGCACCATGCAAACCAAACCAGAAAACGACACTGAACTGCACGACAAGATCAACCGCGAAACCGGTCGCGTCGGGTGGGACGAGCTGGAGCGCCACTTCGCCCAGGGCAATGTGATCTATGTGAGCGAATCACTGGACCTGGTCGATGTGGCCGTGCGCATTTCGCACGACGACAAGGACCACATCGCGCGCTGGATGAGCGAGGGCAGGATTGCCAAGGTGTCGGATGTGCAGGCCCAGAGCTGGGCTGCCGGAGAAGTGGCCTTGTGGGCGTCGGTGGTGCACCCGTTTATCCTGGTGCAGCCGGATAAGAAGCAGATCAATTAAGTGCGTTTTGCTGCACGGGCAGTCACCATGCACGGTTGACGCGTGGGCACGGGCGCCCACGCGTTCAACAACCGATTCCACCCAGCTTCGACAGCACCGAGGACTCAGCCCGCCAACGCAGGCACAGCGCGCCCCACCCGGTGCGGAGCCTGGCCCACCGCCACCTCGTCCGCCTCCAGCTGGAAAGTATTCACCACCGCCGCCAGCTCCGCCGCCTGCATGCGCAGCGACTGCGCCGCGGCCGAGGCTTCCTCGACCAGCGCCGCATTCTGCAGCGTCATCTCGTCCAGGCGCACGATGGCGGCGTCGACCTGCTCGATATCCTCGCTCTGCGAACGCGTGGCGCCCGATATCTGGCCCATGATGTCGTTCACGCGCTGCACGCCGCTCACCACCTTGCGCATGGTGTCGCCGGCCTGGCCGACCAGCGCCGTGCCGGCGCCGACCTTGCCGACCGAATCCTCGATCAGCGCCTTGATTTCCTTGGCCGCCGCCGCCGAGCGCTGCGCCAGGCTGCGCACTTCGCTCGCCACCACCGCAAAGCCGCGGCCCTGCTCGCCCGCGCGCGCCGCTTCCACCGCCGCGTTCAAGGCCAGAATATTCGTCTGGAAGGCAATGCCGTCGATGACGCTGATGATCTCCTCGATCTTGCGCGAGGATTCCTGGATCAGGTTCATGGTCGAGACCACGGCGTCGACCGTGGCGCCGCCTTCGACCGACACCTTCGAAGCCTCGCCGGCCAGCACGCTGGCCTGGGCCGCGTAGTCGGCATTCTGGCGCACCGAGTCGATCAGCTGCTTCATCGAGCCGGCAATCTGGGCCAGCGCGGCCGCCTGCGATTCGGTGCGGGTCGACAGATCCAGGTTGCCGGTGGCGATTTGCGCCGAGGCCGAGGCGATCGCCTCGGTGCCGCCGCGCACCTTGGCCACGATGCCGCTCAGGCTGGCGCGCATCGCGCCCATCGCCGACAGCAGGCTGGCCGGACGGGCGCGGCGCGTATCGACGTGCTGATGCAGCTTTCCCTGGGCGATGGCGCGCGCCACATCGGTGGCGTAGGCCGGTTCGCCGCCCAGCTGGCCCAGCAGGTTGCGCGAGATCGTGAAGCCGATCACCGCGCACAGCAGGGCGCAGAGGACGGCCAGGCCGCTGATCCAGTAGCGCGCGCCGCTCGCCTCGGCCACGGCCGCCGCGCCGGCCTTGGCGGTCTGCCCTTGCAGCTCCTGGACCAGCACCGCGATGTCGGCCACGATCTGGCGCCGCAACGGGCTGCATTCCTGTACCAGGAAGCTGCCATAAGCGTCCATCTCGCCGGCGGCGCGGTACTTGCGCGGCCGTTCGAGTTCGCGCGCCATCGTCAGCATGCCTTCCTTGACCTTGCCATACCGGGCGTTGCCGGCCAGGACAGGGTCGAGCTTGTCGATGGCCGCCAGGTAGGCCGCCTTCTGGGCGTCGACGATGTCGAGCTCGCGGCCGGCCGCCGCCGCGTCCTGGAAGATGAAGGCGTTGCGCGCCGCCATGCCGGTCTGCCCCAATGCCTCGCGCGCGGCATACAAGGGCTCCAGCCGGGCATTATGGAAGGACTCCGCCTCGACCAGCGCGGTCTCGATGCTGTTCACGCGCGAGATCGCAAAGGCCGCAAGGACCAGCGTGACGACGAGCACTGCCGCGAACGCGGTATAGAGCCGGACCGTAAGCCGGGCTTGAGAAAAGTTCATGGTTTCTCCTGGAGGGGATGGGGCAGTGCGGGAAAGGCACCAACACGCACGAGTATGCGCGGGGATTGACAGAATTGCGGCAGATTGTCTACTATCAATTGTTTTTTGGCAACCTAAATTGCGTTATTTGTTGCTTTAAGCATGACTTTTCGTTTTACGTACGTTGTACTTAGTTAGATTCATCAAATCAGCTATACTCGTATAAAAGTAGGGATATTGATGATCAGCAACTATACGGATGAGGATCCTATCCTCACGACGAGCGCGGCTGCGCGCATGTTGGGCGTCGCTACCAGTACCGTCCAGCTCTGGATGGAAAGCGGCGCCATCGAATCGTGGAAAACGCCGGGCGGCCACCGCCGTACCCGCGAAAGCCTGATCCGGGCCTTGATGAACAAGGTCAGCGGACAGGAAGCCTTCGCCTCTGGCCGCCGCGTCCCGCTCGACCCCAACGACCCCGACTACAGCCACGAAAGCGGCGCCGCCTTCCCGGTCGTGGCCGACGAAAACGCCCGCCTGGCCGCGCTGGCGGCGACCGGCCTGGTCGACAGTCCGGAAGAAGAACGCTTCGACCGCATCGTGCGCCTGGCCTCGATGGCCACCGATTCGCCGATCGCCCTGATCTCGCTGCTGACCGCCCGCCGCCAGTGGTTCAAGGCGCGCGTCGGCCTCGGCCCGCAGCAGACGCCGCGCGAATGGGCCTTCTGCTCGCACGCGATCCTCCAGGACAAGCCCTTCGTGGTGGAAGACGCGACGACCGACGAGCGCTTCAGCGGCAACCCGCTGGTGCTGGCCGACCCGCACATCCGCTTCTACGCCGGCGTGCCCCTGCGCGACAGCGGCGGCAACGCCATGGGCACCCTGTGCGTGATCGACCGCGAACCGCGCAAGCTGCGCGCCAGCGAACTGCAAGCCCTGCTCGACCTGGCCGCCATCGCCACCGCGGAAATCGGCCGCGACAGGTAGGGTGGCGGGGCCGCGCCAGGCGCACCGTGCCCACGCGTCAACGCCGAGCAGCCGCATGCGTAGGGTGGTCGGCCCCACCCTGAAACATGCGCATGCGCAGCCATCGCGCCGACCACGCGTCCAAACCGCGGATGAAACCACGCTGCGATCGCATTAATCGCTGTTGAACGCGTGGGCGGCGCTTCCATTTCGACCGATCACGCGATCACGGTCGAGCCGACCACCCTAACGGTGCCGCATCGCGTGCGCCGCCTGCCGCATCAGCAGTTCCGCCTTGCGCGGATCCCGCTCCGTCAGCGCCAGTTGCTGCAAGGCCTCGGGATATTCGCGCTCGGCCGCCATCTCCAGCCAGCGCCGCGCCTCCGCCGCATCCGGCGGACCACCCTCGCCCGCCGCCAGCATGTTCGACAACAAGAACATCGCCTGCGCCACCCCGCCCTGCGCCGCCTGCATCAACAGCGCCCGCGCCCTGGCCGCATCGGCCGCCTCCCCGTCGCCATTGCGCACCTTCAGCGCCAGCTGCCAGGCCGACCTGGCGTCCAGCGCGACATCGGCCACAGGCGCCGCCCCAGCCTGCCCCAGCGGCAGTGGGGCGAACAGCAGCGCCAGGATCAGCGCCGCCATCTTCATTTGGCAAGATCCACGGCATACAAACCAAAACCCTTGCCCAGCCCATCATCCGCACGCAACAGGCTCACATTCTCCAGCCCCGCCTCCTGCGCAATCCCCAGCATCCCGGGCGCGCTGTGGAATACCACCGGCCCCGCCGTCCTGACCGGCGCGAAGCGCCAGCTGCGCCCCTGCCCATGCTCCTTGCGCGTCAGGTGCTTGACGTCGCGGATATAGGCGATCAGCACATCGCGGCTCGCATCCGGCGAGGCGAACACGGTCTTGCTGCCGTCCAGCCCAGGGAAGTTGCCGCCGCCCGAAGCGCGGTAGTTATTCGTCGCCACGATGAATTCCTGCTTCATGTCGAGTGGCGCACCGCGCAGCATCAGCTTCTTCACACGTCCGCCCGGCGGCTGGGTGACGTCGATCTCGTAGCTGATCTCGTTCGAGGTCACGGTATCGAAGTTATAGCTCGGGAAGTTCGGATTCACCAGTTCCTGTGGCGCCGTTTGCGATGGGTCGATGGTATTGAAGCGCCGCGCCGCCATCTCCAGCCAGGCCTTCAGGCCGTTGCCATCGATCTTCACCGCATGCAGGGCATTCGGGTACAGGTACAAGTCGGCCGCGTTGTTCATCGCCAGCTGGCCGGCCGCGACATCGGTGTAATCGAATGCGCCCGCGAAGCCGTTCTTGAAGGCGGCCGACATCGACAGCACCGGCAGCTGCGCATACTGCGGCAGGTTCGCCGCCACGTACTTCTTCACGTAGGCGGTCTGGGCCTGGTTCACCACCTGGATCGCGGACGGATCGCCGACATCGACGAAATAGGTCGTCAGGCGGAAGTCGCTGCTGCCCACCGGCGTCTTGACGTACCTGATCGTCGCCTCGTGCTCCTCGCGGATCAGCGCCTGCACCTCGGCGCTCGGCGCGACAAACGAGCTATCCGCATTCTGGGCCGCGCGCGCCTCCACCGTGGTCTGCGACTTGTCGACAGTCCAGCGCTTGCCGTCGGCGCGCAGGGTCAGCGCCACCACGCCCAGGTGCTTGCCCCAGAGGTTGGCCATCACGGTCGGCACGCCGTGCACGAAGCCCTTGACCTTGTCCACGTTCGGCAAATCGAACTGCGGCGCGGTGCTGGCCGGGTTCGGGAACAGCTGGTGCGAGTGCCCGAGCAGCATCACGTCCACACCCGGCACCTGGGCCAGGTAGTAGCCGGCGTTTTCCATCTCCGGCGTGTAGGGGCTGCCATCGAGGCCGCCGTGCGCGATCGCCACCACGATGTCGGCGCCCTTGCGGCGCATCTCGGGGATGTACTTCTCGGCCGCCTCGCGCACGCCGGTCACATACACCTTGCCTTCGAGCCAGCGCTTGTCCCAGGACATGATGGCCGGCGGCGTGAAGCCGATGATCCCGACCTTCACCCTGGCCTTGATCGCGCGCCCCTGCGCATCCTGCGCGCTGACTTCCTTCTCGACGATGCGGTAGGGGTCGAACAGCGGCTTTTTCGTGCTGACGCTGTAGACGTTGGCCAGCACCTGCGGGAAGGCCGGGCCGGCGCACTTCCGCGGCTGGGTCTTCGGCTGGCCGGGCACCGTGAAGCGCTGGCCGGTCACCTGGCCCAGGAAGCCGAGGCCGTAGTTGAATTCGTGGTTGCCGATCGAGGCGCCGTCGTACTTCAGCGCGTTCATGACCTTGTAGATGCCGAGGGTCTGGTCGCAGCGCACCGGGTTCACCATGGCCTGGTAGTCGGCCAGCGCCGTGCCCTGGATCGTGTCGCCATTGTCGAACAGGACGGTGTTGGCGTATTCGCCGCGCGCCCGGGCGATCAGGGTCGCGGTGCGGTCGAGCCCGATCGATGGCTCCTCGGCCAGCTTGAAGTAGTCGTAGCCGACCACGGTGGCGTGCAGGTCGGTGGTTTCGAGCACGGCGAGGACGGCGGAGGCGCCCTTCGGCGCATCTTTCGCCAGGGCGGGCGCGGCGACAAGCGCCGCCAGCATCGCCATGGCGATTTGATAAGAAATGGGATAACGCATGGGCATCTTCAGGTTGGGAACCGGGCGATGATACGGCAGCCGCACGCCGAGGGGCAAGAATGCAGAAAGAATCACACCACACCAAGCCCTTGTCATGACAGCCTTGCCTCCGGCCTGGGGTATAATCGAAGGTTCGATTCAACTCAATTAGAACGCCACGATCATGGAAGCTGAACGCATCAACGCCATCTCCGCCCTGCTGAACGACCTGACCGGTCGCGAGGCCGAACTTCGGAGGTATCTTTGACTTCGATCGGAAGTCGGAGAAACTAGAACAGGTCAACCAGGAACTCGAGGATCCCACCGTCTGGAACGACCAGAAACGGGCCCAGGATCTCGGCAAAGAGAAAAAGGCGCTGGAGGCCGTCGTGCTGACGCTTGAAAAAGCGAAGGGCGACCTGGCCGACGCCAGCGACCTGTTCGAGATGGCGCGCGAAGAAGGCGACGACGATACGCTCGAAGCCGTCGGCGGCGACGCCGAGGCGATCGGGAAGATCATCGAGGCGATGGAGTTCCGCCGCATGTTCAGCAACCCGATGGACCACGCGAACTGCTTCATCGACATCCAGGCCGGCGCCGGCGGCACCGAAGCCCAGGACTGGGCCTCGATGCTGCTGCGCCAGTACCTGCGCTATTGCGAACGCAAGGGCTTCAAGGCCGAGATCCTGGAACAGTCGGACGGCGAGGTCGCCGGCATCAAGACCGCCACCATCAAGGTCGACGGCGAGTACGCCTATGGCCACCTGCGCACCGAGACCGGCGTGCACCGCCTGGTGCGCAAGTCGCCGTTCGACTCGGCGAATGGCCGCCACACCTCGTTCACTTCGCTGTTCGTGTACCCGGAAGTCGACGACTCGATCGAAATCGAGATCAACCCGGCCGACGTGCGCATCGATACCTACCGCGCATCCGGCGCGGGCGGCCAGCACATCAACAAGACCGACTCCGCGGTGCGCCTGACGCACGGCCCGTCGGGCATCGTGGTGCAGTGCCAGAACGACCGTTCGCAGCACCGCAACAAGGCCGAAGCCTGGGACATGCTGCGCGCGAAATTGTATGAACTCGAACTGCGCAACCGCATGAGCGAACAGCAGAAGCTGGAAGACTCGAAGACCGACGTCGGCTGGGGCCACCAGATCCGTTCCTACGTGCTCGACCAGTCGCGCATCAAGGACTTGCGTACCGGTTTCGAGACCGGCAACACCAAGAACGTGCTGGACGGCGACCTGGACGACTTCATCTCGGCGTCGCTGAAGCAAGGCGTCGGCGCATGAGCGTCACCAAGCGGGCGCTGATCTTCGACATGGACGGCACCATCGTCGACAACATGGCCTTCCACACGCAGTCGTGGATCACCTTCTTCGAGCGCCGTGGGCGCGCCATCGATGCGGACGAATTCTTCCGCGCGACAGCGGGCCGCCAGGGCGGCGAGATCATCCGCGCGCACCTCGGCCCCGACCTGCTCGATGAAGAAGTGGCGACGCTGAACCACGAGAAGGAAGCGGTCTACCGCGAGCTGTACGCGCCGCACCGCAGGGCCGTCGCAGGCTTCGAGGACCTGATCGCGGATGCGAAGTCGCAAGGCATCGCACTGGCAGTCGGCACCGCCGCGCCGCCAGCCAACGTCGAGTTCACGCTCGACGGCCTCGGCCTGCGCCGCCATTTCGACGCGATTGTCGGCGCCGAGGACGTTGCGCGCGGCAAGCCGCATCCGGACGTGTTCCTGGAAGCTGCACGCCGTTGCGGCGCCGCTGCGCAAGACTGCATCGTCTTCGAAGACGCGCCGCTGGGCGTGGAAGCGGCGCGCCGCGCAGGCATGCGCGCGGTGGTGCTGACCACGACGCTCCCGGCCGAGGCCTTTGCCGAATTCGACAACGTGATCACGATCGTCCCCGACTTCGCGCAGCTGTCGCTCGACGACCTGTTCGCCTGATCCAACCAAAACCGAGTACTAAAAACCGAGTCCCCGACATGACTACCGAAAACCAAGAAAACGCGCCCGTGCAAGCCACGCCGGCAGCCGACGAAAACAAGATCATGGCCGAACGCCGCGTGAAGCTGGCCGCGATCCGCGAACAGGGCGTCGCCTTCCCGAACGACTTCAAGCCGCAGCATAAAGCCGCCGACCTGCATGAACAATATGGCGGCCTGACCCGCGAAGCGCTGGAAGAAAAAGCGATTCCCGTGGTGCTGGCCGGCCGCATGATGCTGAAACGCGAAGCCGGCAAGAAGGCTGCTTTCGCCACCCTGCAGGATGCCTCGGGCGCGCGCGCCGATGGCCGCATCCAGATCTACGTGACCCTGGACGCGACCGGCGAAGCGGCGATGGAAGCCTTCCGCAGCTACGACCTGGGCGATATCCTGGGCGTGGAAGGCACGCTGTTCAAGACCAAGGTCGACGAGCTGACCATCAAGGTCACGACCCTGCGCCTGGTGACCAAGGCCCTGCGCCCGCTGCCGGACAAGTTCCACGGCCTGGCCGACCAGGAAACCAGGTACCGCCAGCGCTACGTCGATTTGATCATGAACGAAGAGACGCGCCGCACCTTCAAGGCGCGTACCGCCGCGCTGTCGTCGATGCGCCGCTTCATGGAAAAGAACGACTTCATGGAAGTCGAAACCCCGATGCTGCACCCGATCCCGGGCGGCGCCGCGGCCAAGCCGTTCATCACCCACCACAACGCGCTCGACATGCAGATGTTCCTGCGTATCGCACCCGAGCTGTACCTGAAGCGCCTGGTGGTTGGCGGTTTCGACCGCGTGTTCGAAGTGAACCGCAACTTCCGCAACGAGGGCGTGTCGATCCGTCACAACCCCGAGTTCACGATGATGGAGTTCTACGCGGCCTACACCGACTACACCTGGCTGATGGACTTCACCGAAGCCGTGATCCGCCAGGCCGCGGTCGATGCGCAAGGCACGGCCGTGCTGTCCTACGGCGGCCGCGAGCTGGACCTGTCGAAGCCCTTCCAGCGCCTGACCATCGTCCAGGCCATCAACAAGTACGCCCCGGGCTACACCGCCGGGCAGCTGGAAGACGCGGAGTTCATCAAGGCCGAGTTGAAGAAGTTCGGCGTCAAGCCCTTTGCCACGGCCGGCCTGGGCGCGCTGCAGCTGGCGCTGTTCGAAGAGACCGCCGAAGCCCAGCTTTGGGAGCCAACCTACATCATCGACTACCCGGTGGAAGTGTCGCCGCTGGCCCGCGCCTCGGACACCCGCGCCGGCATCACCGAGCGTTTCGAGCTGTTCATGGTGGGCCGCGAAATCGCCAACGGCTTCTCGGAGCTGAACGATCCGGAAGACCAGGCCGCGCGTTTCCTGTCGCAGGTCGAAGCCAAGGAAGCCGGCGACGACGAAGCGATGTACTACGACGCCGACTACATCCGCGCGCTGGAATACGGCATGCCGCCAGCCGGCGGCTGCGGCATCGGCATCGACCGTTTGATCATGATCCTGACCGACTCGCCGAACATCCGCGACGTGCTGCTGTTCCCGCATTTGCGCAAGGAAGACTGATCGGTCTTTGATGGTATGAAAACGGGGCGCATATGCGCCCCGTTTTCTATTGTTGGCTTCGAAAATGGCGCAGGGTGGACTCCCGAGTCCACTCTACAACACCAACAGCGTCGCGTTTATTGGACGATCGTATAGCAAGGCACATACGCCTTGCCCGGCAACTTCATCCGGCTCTGCTCCACGAACGACGCCAGCAGCTTGTCCATCGGGCCCATGATCTCGGGATCGCCGTGGATCTCGTACTTGCCGTGCTGCTCGATCTCGCGAATGCCCTCTTCCTTCACATTCCCCGCCACCACGCCGGAAAACGCGCGCCGCAGGTTCGCCGCCAGCAAGTGGGTTTCCTGGTTCTTGTGCAGCTTCAGGTTGCGCATGTTCTCGTGGGTCGGCTTGAACGGGCGCTGGAATTCCTGGTCGATCTTCAAGAGCCAATTGAAGTAATACGCATCGCTCTTCGCCTTGCGGAATTCGCGCACGCCCTTGATACCGGCCGCCATCTCGCGCGCCACCGCGTCCGGATCGTCGATGATGATCTTGTAGCGCGCCCGCGCCTTGTCGCCCAGCGTCTGGCCGATAAAGCTGTCGATCTGATCGAAGTAATCGCGCGCCGTCGCCGGGCCGGTAAAGATCAGCGGGAACGGCATCTCCGCATTGTCCGGATGCAGCAGGATGCCGAGGATATAGAGGATCTCTTCGGCCGTCCCCGCACCGCCCGGGAATACGCAAATCCCGTGGCCTACCCGCACAAAGGCTTCCAGCCGCTTCTCGATATCCGGCATGATGATCAAATCGTTCACGATCGGGTTCGGCGATTCGGCGGCGATGATGCCCGGCTCGGAAATGCCGAGATAGCGACCGTTCTGCAGGCGCTGCTTGGCGTGGCCGATGTTGGCGCCCTTCATCGGGCCTTTCATCGCGCCCGGCCCGCAGCCGGTGCAGATATCGAGTTCGCGCAGGCCGAGCGCGTAGCCGACCTCTTTCGAATAGTTGTACTCGATGCGGTTGATCGAGTGTCCGCCCCAGCACACCACCAGGTTCGGGTTGCGCTGGGTCTGCAGCACGTTCGCATTGCGCAGGATGTGGAACACGGCGTCGGTGATGCCTTCCGGCGAAGACAGATTGAAGCGCGCGTTGTCGGTGACTTCGAAATTCACGAACACGATATCGCGCAGCACGGCGAACAGGTGTTCGTGGATCCCCTTGATCATCTTGCCATCGACAAAAGCGATGGCGGGCGCGCCGCGGATATCGAGCTTGATGCCGCGCTCGCGCTGGATGATGCTGATGTCGAAGCTGCTGTAGCGCTCCAACAGTTCCTTGCCATCGTCGATGGAACTGCCGCAGTTCAGGACTGCGAGCGCGCATTTGCGGAACACGGAATACAGGCCGCCCTGGCTGGTGTCGAGCAGCTTGGCCACTTCGGCCTTGGACAGCACTTCGAGCCGGCCTTCGGGGGAAATCAGGGTATCGACGACATCGTGGTTCATGTGGGCTTTCCTTTGGTCTGGCGAAATTCTAATGCTCTTGTCATTGACACTGGCTTTTCACCAATATACGACAAAGGCGCATGGTATGCCGTCCCCGTGCGCCCCGTTTGTGCGGCGCTGCACCATGCGCGCGCGTGTTTACCATAAGGGCAAATAATTTTCTTGTGCTCTGCAATTTCCACTAAAATGCACGCGGATTGGAAGCCGGATCGTCAAGGCTTTCCGGCACATTCAGCTATTTTTTAAACTATTTGGGGAGGAACCGCATGAGCGGTGCAGCTGCTACACCCGCCGACAAGGTCGCGATTCCGGAATTCAAACAGATCATGGGCCACCCAGCACCGCTGTGGATGCTGTTCATGACCGAATTCTGGGAGCGCTTCGCTTTCTATGGCATTCGTTGGGCCCTGGTCCTCTACATCGTCGCCCAGTTCTATGACGGCAGCGCCGCCGGCCAGGCCAGCGCCAACCTGACCTACGGTTCCTACCTCGCGCTGGTGTACGCCGGCGCCGTCTTCGGCGGTTTGATCGCCGACCGCGTGATCGGCTACCAGCGCTCGATCCTGATCGGCGCCGTCTTCATGGCGGCCGGCCTGTTCATGATCACGATACCGAGCGAAGACATCTTCAAGCTCGGCCTGGCCACCATCATCGTCGGCAACGGCATGTTCAAGCCGAACATCTCGACCATGGTCGGCAAGCTGTATGCGCTGAACGATACCCGCCGCGATTCGGGCTTCACCATCTTCTACATGGGCATCAACACCGGCGCCTTCATCGCGCCGATCCTGACCCAGGTGCTGGCCCAGCAGTTCGGCAGCCCCGAGACGCCAGCCTACAAGGTGGTGTTCTTCGCCTCCGGCATCGGCATGCTGATCAGCCTCGTATGGTTCTACATCGGCCGCAAGACCCTGGCCGGCATCGGCGCACCCGACGCCAACGCGCAAGGCCCTGGCCGTTCGATCGCCGTCATCATCGGCAGCATCGTCGTCATCCCGGGCGTGTACTTCCTGCTGAAACTCGGCGCCGGCACCCTGCAGGTGATCCTGACCGTGCTGTTCATCGCCCTGGCCATCATGCTGATGGTCGAAGGCATCCGCAACGGCAAGGTCGCGCGCGACAAGACCATCGCCATGATGATCATCTTCGCCTTCAACATCCTGTTCTGGATGTTCTTCGAACAGGCGGGCAGCTCGTTCACCTTCCTGGCCGACAAGATCGTCGACCGCGACCTGTCGGGCTGGGTGTTCCCGGTCGCCTGGTTCCAGAGCGTGAACTCGGTCGCCATCATCGCCTGCGCACCGCTCATCGCCGCGATCTGGGTCATGCTCGGCCGCCGCAACGCCAATCCATCGATCCCGCGCAAGTTCGGCCTCGGCCTGATCTTCAACGGCCTGGCGTTCGGCCTGCTGATGTACGCGCTCTCGACCCTGGTCGACGACGCCGGCAAGATTCCGTTCTGGACCCTGTTCATGGTCTACGTGATCCAGTCGATCGGTGAACTCTGCCTGTCGCCGATCGGCCTGTCGATGGTCACCAAGCTGGCCCCGGTGCGCCTGGTCGGCCTGGGCATGGGCGGCTGGTTCCTGTCGACCGGTATCGGCAACAACCTGTCGGGCATCTTCGCCTCGCACGTCTCCGGCGAATCGGGCATGTCGATCGTCTCGGCGCTCGACGGCTACACCTTCGGCTTCTGGTCGCTGGTGGGCGGCGGCGTGCTGCTGTTCCTGATCGCACCGCTGATCCAGAAGCTGATGCACGGCGTGAAGTAAACGCGCATCATCGCGCTTCAATGAAAAACGGCAGCCTGCGGGCTGCCGTTTTTCGTAGGCCGGAAGGCGGAGCCGCCGCTCGTGGCCCGGACCACGCCATGCGCTCATGCGCAATGGTGGGGACGCGTCGCCAACGAAATTCGGCAGCGATCACCATGCGCCGCCGAACACATCCCCCCAAAAAAACAGGCGCCATCGGCGCCTGTTCTGTTTTACTTCACTGCCTTCTCGCGCGCCACCCAATACAGCAGCAGCACGATCGCCGCATACGGCAGCAAGGACAGCAAGTCCGCATTCGCCCCGGCAAAGAAGGGATTCGACCCTTCCGCCCACTTCGCCATCATGCTGTCGAAGTTGGTCATCACGCCCGCCGTGATCGCGATCACGATGCCGGCCAGCGCCCCGCCGGCGATGTAGCCCGAGGCCAGCAAGGTGCCCGAGCTGCGGTCGCCCGCGGCCTGGCGTTCCTCGTCATTCAGCGCGGCGTACTGCGGCAGCGTGTTGTTGCGGCGGTCGGCCACCCAGCGCACCGCGCCGCCGACGGCGATCGGCAGCGTCGACACCAGCGGCAAATACACGCCCACCGAGAACGCCAGCGCCTGGATGCCGGCCAGCTCCAGCACCACCGAGATCATCACGCCGAACAGCACCAGGGTCCACGGCAGCTGCTGGTCGAGGATGCCCTTGATGATGTAGGACATCAGCACCGCTTTCGGTGCGTCGTACTTCTTGACCTCGGTGCCGTCCGGACGCTGGTGGTAGTGGCCGTTGATGCCCGGGTCGACCAGGTAGGCCAGCTTGCCGTCGTCCGCCACCAGGTACTTGCCTTCCGGCCCGCCCACGGTGTCGAGCTTGCGCCAGACTTTATAGGTCTTGCTGTCGCTCCCGGCCTGCGGGCCTTGCAGCTGCGCGGTCTCGGTCAGCCTGGCCACGTCCACCGTCACGCCGGGCGCCACCTGGGCCGCCGGTACGTACACGGTGCCGGCGTCGTTCAGCTTCAGCAGGATCGGCCCCAGGATCAGCGCCGAGGCAAAGGCGCCGCACAGGATGGCGTACTGCTGCAGGCGCGGCGTCGAGCCGACCAGGAAGCCGGTCTTCAAGTCCTGCGAGGTGGTGCCGGCATTGCTGGCGGCGATGCAGACGATGGCGCCGACCGACAGCGCCGTCACGTAGTAGCGCCCGCCGGTCCAGCCCATCAGCAGGAAGATCAGGCAGGTAAACAGCAGCGTGGCCACCGCCATGCCCGAGATCGGGTTCGACGAGGAGCCGACCTCGCCGGTCAGGCGCGAGGACACGGTGGCGAACAGGAAGCCGAACACCAGGATCAGCAGCGCGCCCAGCAGATTCATGTGCAGCGGCGTGGCGAAGGTAATGATGGCGATGATCGCCAGGCAGCCGATCGCGACCCATTTGAAGGGAATATCCTGGTCGGTGCGCAGTTCTCCGGCGCCCGAGGCTTGGCCTTTGCCCCCGCTGTTGCTCATACTGGCCAGGCCGCCCTTCAGCCCATTCCAGATCGAGGGCAGCGAGCGCACCAGCGAAATCAGGCCGCCCGCCGCCACGGCGCCGGCGCCGATGTACAGGACGTAGGCGTCGCGGATGTCGTCCGGCGACATGTCCTTGATCAGCATCGTCCCGGGCGACAGGGGCACCGTCAGCAGCTCGCCGAAGAACTTGATCATCGGGATCAGCATCAGGTAGGAGAGCACGCCGCCGGCCGCCATCGTGAAGGCGATGCGCGGGCCGATGATGTAGCCGACGCCGACCAGTTCCGGCGACAGCTCGGCGCCGGCCGAACCGGCCTTCAATGGCGCGCCGAACTCGAAGTTGGCGACGTCCTTCCACCCCTTCAGCGAGACGTTCGCCACCTTGTACAGGAGGCCCAGGCCGAAGCCGCCGAAGATGATGGCGGCGCGGCGCTTGGCGTCACGCGCGGCGTCCGAGCCTTCGACCCGCACTTCGCCGGCGGCTTCGCGCGAGGTGTCGGTGGCGGCGGCCTTCAGCACCTCGGCGCAGGCCGTGCCTTCCGGGTACTTCAGCTCGCGGTGGGCGTCGACGATCATGGTGCGGCGCATCGGAATCATCATGAGGATGCCGAGCAGGCCGCCCAGGATCCCCACCAGCATCACGCGCGATATCTCGAGGTCGAAGCCGAGGATCATAATCGCCGGCATGGTCACGCCCAGGCCAAAGGCGAGCGACTCGCCGGCCGAACCGGCGGTTTGCGTGATGCTGTTCTCGAGGATGGTGGACTCGCGCCCTCCCATCTTCTTGAACATGCCGAACAGGGTAATCGCGATCACCGCCACCGGGATCGAGGCGCTGACGGTCAGGCCGACCTTCAGCACCAGGTACAGCGAGGACGCGCCGAACACCATCCCCAGCACCACGCCCATGACGAGCGCGCGGATGGTCATTTCGGGAAGCTGCGCCGTGGCCGGGATGTAGGGCTTCACGGCGGGAGGAGCGGGATCGTAGGGCATGCGGTTCCTTGTGTTCTGGATGTTCCGGCCAGTCTGGCGCAGGCCTGGAGGCGTGACTATGGCACACGCTTGAGGCGAAAGAAAGCGGATTATAATGCCCCGACCGAGCGCGCATCGATGCTGCCCACAGCGGCGAACGCCGAGCGCACAAGCCACCTGCAAGCGAGAACCGTTTTGAGCAAATCCGTCCGGCCGCCAAGGCCACCACGCCGTCAAGGCGGCTTCATCTTCTTCGTCCTGGCCGCCATCGTCGTCCTCGTTGCCGGCGTGCTGCTGTATGTCTTCGCCGCCATCCTGCCCAAGGTGCCGCCGATCGACGCCGTCACCGACTACAAGCCGAAGATCCCGCTGCGCATCTACACCGCCGACAATGTCTTGATCGGCGAATTCGGCGAGGAGCACCGCGACTTCGTGCCGATCGCGCAGATCCCGCCGATGATGAAGAACGCCGTGCTGGCGATCGAGGATGCGCGCTTCTATGAACACGGCGGAATCGACTGGATGGGCGCCGCGCGCGCCGTCGGCTCCAACCTGCGCAGCGGCTTCGGCGCGGGCGGCGCCTCGACCATCACGATGCAGGTGGCGCGCAACTTCTTCCTGTCGAAGGAGAAGAAGCTGTCGCGCAAGATCAACGAGATCGCCCTCGCCTACAAGATCGAGGACGCGCTGACCAAGGACCAGATCCTCGAGCTGTACATGAACCAGATCTACCTGGGCCAGCGGTCCTACGGCTTCGCCAGCGCCGCGCGCGCCTACTTCGGCAAGGACCTCGGCAAGCTGACGATCGCCGAAACGGCGATGCTGGCCGGCCTGCCGCAAAACCCGGCGCGTAACAACCCCGCTGTGAACCCGAAGCGCGCGAAGCAGCGCCAGGAACAGGTGCTGCGCCGCCTGCACGATTTGGGGCAGATCGACGATGGCCAGTACGCGCGCGCACTGAAGGAGCCGATGCGCGTGCATTCGCGTCCCCAGGAATTCGGCGCCCACGCCGAGTACGTGGCCGAACTGGCGCGCCAGGCCGTGTATGCCCGCTTCAAGGACGAGGCCTACACGCGCGGCATCCGCGTGACCACCACCATCCGCGAAGCCGACCAGAAATCGGCCTACGAATCGGTGCGCCGCAACGTGCTGGCCTACGATGCGCGCCACGGCTACCGCGGCCCGGAAGCGCGGATCGCCCTGCCGGCGGATGGTGAAGAGCGCGAGGATGCGATCGTCGACGCGCTGCAGAAACGCCCATCGAGCGATGGCCTGGAGCCGGCCGTGGTGCTGGAAGTCTCGAGCAAACGCGTGAAGGTCGAGACGATCGACGGCGACACCATCGACATCAGCGGCGCCGGCCTGAAGTTCGCGGCGAATGCATTGAGCGACAAGGCGAAGGAGTCGCTGCGCCTGGCGCCCGGCGCCGTGGTCCGCATCAGCAAATCGGGCAAGGACAGCAAGGACGGCTGGGCGATCAGCCAGGTGCCGCAGGTGGCGGCCGCCTTCGTCGCCATCGATGCCGATACGGGCGCCTACCAGGCGCTGGTGGGCGGCTTCGACTACAACCTGCAGAAGTTCAACCACGTGACGCAAGCCTGGCGCCAGCCGGGTTCCGCGATCAAACCCTTCGTCTACGCGGCGGCCGTGCAGAAGGGCTACGGGCCGGGCACCCTGATCCTCGACGAAGCGCTCGACATGCCGGGTGAGAACGCCGGCGCCACCTGGTCGCCGCAGAACGACGACAATGTGTTCAGCGGCCCGATCACGATGCGCTATTCGCTTGCGCACTCGAAGAACGTGCCGACCGTTCGCCTGCTCCGTGCGCTCGAAGTCCCCTACACCCACGACTTCCTGAGCCGCTTCGGTTTTGACCTGGCGCGCCATCCGAAGAACCTGACCCTGGCGCTGGGTACCGGCGCCGTCACGCCGCTGCAGATGGCCGGCGCCTACGCGGTCTTCGCGAACGGCGGCTACGCGGTGAAACCCTATTTGATCGCGAAGATCGTCGATGGCGATGGATCGGTCATCGAGGAAACCAGGCCACCCGCACCGCGCCAGGAAAGCGCGCGCGTGCTCGACGCCCGCAACGCCTGGATCACCGACAGCATGCTGCGCGACGTGACCCGCTACGGCACCGGCGCCGCCGCCACCAAGCGCCTGGCGCGCGCCGACATCGCCGGCAAGACCGGCACCACCAGCGATGCCATCGACGGCTGGTTCGCCGGCTACGGCGGCAACATCGTCGCCGTCGCCTGGATGGGCTACGACGACCCTCGCTCGCTCGGCGGCCGCGAATTCGGCGCCACCCTCGCCCTGCCGATCTGGCTGGACTACATGCAGGTGGCGCTGGCCAAGCACCCGGCCCAGGACCGTCCCGAACCGGACGGGATCGTGCGCGAGAACGACGACTGGGTGTTTGCGGAATTCGCCGAACTGCCGCAATTGCGCGGCATCGACGTGACGCCGGAAACCACGGAAGAGGATCCCGACGGCCTGTCCGACGGCGAAGACGTGCTCGCCCCCGAACCCGGCCCCGGCGCCGATCACCCACTAGCCGACCCGGACCGCTAATCACTGGAAACGGCTGGGGTCTGGCATTCGGACCTCAGCGCTGACCCCAGCTGCTCCGTTCACTCCCAAGCGTCGATGATCCAGTCGGCGAGCTTGCCGCTCGGCTGGCGCGGGAGCGAGGGGCCGAAGGAGAAAGCGGCGGGGCGCTCGGGGGGTGTCAGGCGCTCGCCGGTCCAGTCGGCCAGCTCGGCGCGCAGGGCGGCGAGGTCGCTGCCCGCGCGCGGCACCACGAAGGCTTTCAGGCGCGTGCCCTCGTCGGGGCGCATCGGGCGGACCTGGCTGGACAGCACGGCGGGATGGAGCGCCAGCACCTCGGCTACGTAGGACGGAAAGACATTCGTCCCGCCCACCTGCACGGCCTGGTCGATGCGGCCGGCTGGCCGGAAGCGGCGCCCGTCGCACCATTCGATGCGGTCCTGCAGCGCGAAGCGCGCGGGCGCGCCGTCCGGGCCGGGACGTTCGAGCACGCCCTCGCCGGCCGCCTGCCAGTAGGGGAAGAGCTGGTAGGACTCGCCCGCGGCCTCGCGCCAGCCGACGCCGGCGGTTTCCGAGCTGCCGTAGACCTGCACCAGCCGCAGGCCGGCCGCCGCCAGTGCCCGCGCCACCTCGTCCGGGCACGGCGCGGTCGAGGTCACGCCTGCCACATCGGCAGGAAACGCCAGGTCGAGCGCCGCCACCTGGCGCCACCAGTCCGGATGGCCGACCACCAGGTCGCCGGGCTGCAGCAGTCCCGCAAGCGCGGCGGGCGACATGCCGCGCACGTCCATCACCGCCAGCGGCCCTGCCCCGGCATCGGCCTGCGGCAGCAGCACCGTGAACAGGAAGCCGTATATATGGTGCGCCGGCACCGCACTCAGCACGCGGCGCCGGCCCGGCAGCAGGCGCGCCAGGTGGTCCACCTCGCGCCAGAGGCTTTTCAGCGTGTGCGTGCAGCGCTTCGGCATGCCCGAACTGCCCGAGGTGCGAAACACCAGTTCGGCGTCGAAGGCGGCCAGGCTGGCGCGCGCGGCGCCGGCCCAGTCGGCAAGCAATGGCCGGCCCGGCAAGGCATCCTGCATCCCGGCGCGGCCGAAGCCGAGCAGGTCGCCGAGGGCGGTCGCAGCCGCCATCAAGTCCAGCGAATCGGCGCCGAAATCGCGCGCCAGGTCGGTCGCGGCAGGCCAGGGCGCACCGGGCAGCGCCCGTCGCGGCCGCGCCAGCGCCAGCTCGGCGGCGACCAGGTCTTCCACGACGCGGCCCAGCGCCGATTGTTCTTGCCACCAAGTCCGGTGAGGTGCACACTGCTCCATTGTTTCCATCCCGGCAAGTAAAGTTGGCGATGGTGCCAGCCCGATGCAACATGTGTCAAATCGCCGCGACAATTGTAAAGATGAGCGCACGCACAATTGACACAAATGCTGAACACTGCCAACATTCGTTTCCTAACGTCAATTTGACAATTCTAGATGTCAGCCCATTGGAGTCGACCGACATGAGCACCGCCACCGCCAACCCCTCCTTCGACGCGCGCGGCCTTGCCGGCCTGCTCGACGCCAGCAGCCAGGAGCAGCTCGACGCGCTCGCATTCGGCGTGATCGGCTTCGACGCCGAAACCATCGTACAGCGCTACAACGCGGTCGAGTCGCAGGCGGCCGGCCTGTCGCCGCAGCGCGTGCTCGGCGAGCCGCTGTTTACGAATGTCGCGCCCTGCCTGAACAACTTCCTGGTAGCCCAGCGCTTCGAGGATGCCGCCGACGAAGGCAGCGAACTCGACGACACCATCGACTATGTGCTGACCCTGCGCATGCGCCCGATCAAGGTCAAGCTGCGCCTGCTGGCCAGCGCGTCGAGCGCCAACCGCTACGTACTGGTCCAGCGCCGGTGATGCCCCTGGAGGACAGCACGGAGCAGCTGCGCGCCGAGCACGAGGCCCTGATCCAGTTCTTGTACCTGTCGCCGGTGGGCCTGGTGCAGGCCGCTCTCGATGGCGAAATCGCGATGATCAATCCGATCTCGGCCCAGCTGCTGATGCCGCTCTCGCCCGACGGTTCGCTGACCAACCTGTTCGCCGCGCTGGAAGGCGTGGCGCCCGATTTGCGCCTGCAGTGCGCCCAGTATCCGCGCGCGCAGGGCATGGTGTTCGAGGGCCTGCACATCCATTTGCGCGCCGCCGAACACAGCAAGCGCGCGCCGCAGATCCTGTCGCTCACCCTGCTCAAGCTCGACGAAGCGCGCATCATGGCCGTGATCCAGGACGTCACCGCCGAGGTGCGCCGCGAGCGCCAGCTGCGCCAGAGCGACGCCTGGCTGAACGCGATCCTGACCCGCATCAGCGACTACGCGCTGGTTTCGATCGACCGCCAGGGCCGCATCGTCGACTGGAACGAGAGCATCGCGCGCGTCACCGGCTTCGGCGAACACGTGGTCGGCGCGCCCTATTCCGTGTTCTACCCGCCCGGCGCGATGACGCCCGAGCACCTGCTCGACCGCCTGCGCGAGTCCGACCGCAACGGCTGGAGCCTGGACGAAGGCCTGCGCCTGCGCGCCGACGCCAGCCAGTTCTGGTGCAGCGCCCTGATCGCACCCCTGCCCGACCGCGAAGCCTTCGGCCTGGACGACCCGAACGCCCCGGCCTACGCGCTGATCCTGCGCGACATCAGCGACAAGCGCGCCGCCAGCGAAAAGCGGCGCCAGGCCGCGTTCTGCGACCACTTGACCGGCCTGGCCAACCGCCGCGCCTTCTTCGAGGCCGCCGAGCTGGAATTCGATCGCGCCGCGCATACCCCGCGCCCGCTGGCCCTGGTGCTGTTCGACGCCGACCTGTTCAAGAACGTCAACGACCGCTACGGCCACCCGGCCGGCGACCGCGTGCTGGTCGACCTGGCCGAGGCCCTGCGCGACACCTTCCGCATCGTCGACACCGTGGCGCGCCTCGGCGGCGAGGAGTTCGCGGTGCTGCTGCCGTCCACCGGCGAAGCCGAGGCCATGAACAGCGCCGAACGCCTGCGCGCGCTGGTGGCCACGCGGCTGGTGGCGAGCGACATGGGCGAAATCGCCTACACTGTCAGCGCCGGCGTCGCCGTCCTCGAGGCCGCACCCGGCGCCGAGGGTGGCGATGCCAGCATCGATACCCTGATCAAGCGCGCCGACCAGGCGCTGTACCTCGCCAAAGGCCGCGGGCGCAATTGCGTGGCCTCCTGGAATTCTCATTTACCCGCCAATGAAGACACTCCAAAGCGAAGCCGCGATGCAGGTTGAACACATCGACGCCTACGAAGCGCTCGTCCAGTTTCTCTACCGCGCGCCGATCGGCCTGGTGCAGACCGACCTCGCCGGCGCCGTCGACATGCTCAACCCGATGGCGTCGAGCCTGCTGATGCCGCTCGCCACCGACGCCGGCCTGGATAACCTGTTCGATGTCCTCGAGGCCGTGGCGCCGCAGCTGAAACGCCTGGCCGATGCCTATATCGCGCCCTCGGGCGTGGTGTGCGAAGCGCTGCGCGTGCCGCTCGACCAGGCCTACACGCCGCCGGGCGCACCCCAGGTGCTGTCGATCAGCCTCATGAAGCTCGATCCGCAGCGCCTGATGGCGGTGATCACCGACGCCACCCTGGAAATGCAGCGCGAGCAGGAAACCCTGCGCCGGCGCCTGCGCAGCGCCGCGCGCACCGATGCCCTGACGCGCCTGCCGAACCGCGCCGCCGTGCGCGAGCAGCTCGACGCCATGTTGAAACGCGCCGGCGCCCACGCCGACGGGCCGCAATTCGCGCTGCTGTTCCTGAACTTCGACCGCTTCCGCCAGATCAACGACACCCTCGGCCAGGCGCTCGGCGACCGGCTGCTGGTGACCCTGGCCGACGAGCTGCTGGCGGCGATGGCCGAACGCGGCCTGGGCATGCCGCCGGGCGCGCGCCGCATCGATGCCGCAGCCGGCAACAGCCACCTCGTCGCGCGCGTCGGCGGCGACGAATTCGTGGTCCTGCTCGACGGCCTGCGCCAGCCCGAAGAAGCCGAGCGCGCCGCCCTGCGCCTGCTCGACGTGCTGGCGCGCCCGCACATGGTGGCCGGCCGCGAAGTGCCCTGCCGCGCCAGCATCGGCGTGTTCTGGGGCGCCGGCGCCGGCGGCGATGCCGACGCCGTGATGCGCGACGCCAGCATCGCCATGATCGAGGCCAAGCACGCCGGCGGCGCGCGCCACGTGGTGTTCGAGACCGCGATGCGCGAACGCGCCGCGCGCCGCGCCGACATCGAGGACCAGCTGCGCACCGCCCTCGCCGAGGAACAGCTGTTCGTGGTCTACCAGCCGGTCGTGGGCCTGAACGCCGACGGCAGCACCGACCATTCGGCCGGCGTCGAGGCGCTGGTGCGCTGGCAGCATCCGGTGCGCGGCCTGGTGCCGCCCTTCGACTTCATCGGCGTCGCCGAGGAATGCGGCCTGATCGACCAGATCGGCGACTTCGTGCTGCTGCGCGCCTGCACCGACTTCATGCGCTGGCAGCGCGAACTGGGTGCGCACGCGCCGCGCCTGATCGCGGTGAACCTGTCGCGCGCCCAGCTGGCCCAGCCCGACTGGACGGCCAAGGTCGCCGCCATCCTGGCCCAGACCGGCATGGAAGCGGCCAGCCTGCAACTGGAAGTGACGGAAAGCCTGGCCGCCCAGGATGAACGGACCCAGCTGCGCCTGCACGAACTCAAGGCGCTCGGCATCAAGCTCGCGCTCGACGACTTCGGCACCGGCTACTCGTCGCTGTCGAGCCTGCACCTGCTGCCGGTCGACACGGTCAAGATCGACCGCTCCTTTGTCTGCAAGGCCGACACCAGCCACCACCACCAGGTGCTGATCGAAGCCACCGTCAAGGTCGCCAACAGCCTGGGCATGAACACGGTGGCCGAGGGCATCGAGACCGAGGCCCAGGCGCAGGCTGTGCGCGCCCAGCAGTGCGGCAAGGGCCAGGGCTATTTGTTCAGCCGCCCGCTGCCGTCCGAGGCGCTGGTCGACTGGCTGATGCAGAAGGCCGCCTGAGCGGCTGTCCGGCATCTCCTACACGCATCCTCGCTGTGTTCCTATAGCTAATAGTCGAGAACGCTCGCATGATGAAATCCTCAACGACCAACGGAGGATCACCATGAAACGCACCTACACGAGCGTCATCCTGGCCGGCGCAATGGCCCTGGGCCTGGCCGCCTGCAGCTCCACCGGCACCGGCAGCTCCTCGATGGGCTCGAGCGCGACGTCCGGCACCACCAGCTCGACCACCGACACCTCGACCGGCGTGCAGGCCGGCGTCCCAGGCACCGCGGGCCAGCTGGACAACGCTCCACTCAGCAACGGCAACGCCAACCGCTGATCCGGCCTGCCGGATGGCAATCGGGCGAAGACAGCCGCATCACATTCAAGGAGAACGAGCATGAAACGCACCTACACGAGCGTGGTCCTGGCCGGCCTGATGAGCCTGGGCCTGGCCGCCTGCAGCGCCACCGGCACCACCAACGCAGCCGGCTCCAGCGCCGCCGGCAGCATGAACAGCGGTTCGGGCAACGTGCCGATGACCGAATCGCCGGAAAATCCGGCGCCGAAAGCCAACGGCGAGGTCGGCATCAGCGGCTCCACCGACACCCGGCCAGGCAATATCTCGGGCAACGGCACCAACACCAGCACCAAGACCACCGACCCGAACACCAGCCGCTGACGCCTGCCCTCGCGGCGAGCATGCCGCATGGCTGCACGCCTGAACCAGCCGGAACGCGCACCGCGCTCCGGCTTGGTAAAATCCGGCCCTCTCAGCCGACACCTTCTCCACCATGAAAAACTGGATCGCGCGCCTGTTCGGCGTCGCGCCACGGCGAGCAGAAGCAGGGGCCGCAGCACCCATGGCAAGCACAGCGCCCGCTGCGTCCGCGCACGCCGCCGGGCCGGATGAGTACAGCACGCCACCGCCCGCGCCCGCAGCTCCCCCGCTTCCCGGCTTCGACCTCGACATCCGCTTTTATTGCTGGCTGGCCGGCCGCACCCGCCACGAGGCCACGCCGGCCCTGGAAGGCCTGATCCTGACCGAGCTGGCGCGCCTGGCCTACCACCCGGCGCGCGCCGCCGAGCTGGTGCCGCGCGTGCCCGCCGTGATCCCGGAACTGCTGCGCGGCCTGCGCGACGACGGCGTCTCGGGCGCCGACATCGCGCGCATGGTGGCCCAGGACGTGGTGCTGGTCGGTGAAGTGATCCGCGAAGCGAACAGTTCCTGGTACCGCGCGCCCACGCCGGTCCGCACCATCGACGGCGCCCTGATACTGCTCGGCCAGAACGGCCTGCGCATGCTGCTCGCGCGCGTGGCCTTCCGGCCGGTGCTGAGCATGCAGCCGGGCCGCTTCGCCCGGCAGGCGGCGCCGCATATCTGGCGCCAGTCGGAAAAATGCGCGCTCGCCGCCAGCACGCTCGCCCCCACCACCGGCGCCGATCCCTTCGAGGCCTTTCTCGCCGGCCTGGTGCAGAACGTCGGCCTGATCGTCGCCTTCCGCCTGATCGACCAGGTTTGCAGCGACGACATCCTGCCCGCCTCGGCGCCGTTCGTGGAGGCCCTGTTCGCGCACGCGCGGCGCATGGCGCACGGCATCGCGCTGCACTGGGAATTCCCGGAAACCGTGGCCGGGGCCATCCTCGAAGGTGGCCGGCCCGATGGTACGCCGCTGGCCCAGGTCCTGGCGCTGGGCGACCGCCTGGCCAAACTGCGCCTGCTGGTCGACGCCGGCGACGTCGCGCCCGACGACCCGGCCGTGGCGGCGATCGTCGGCACCCGCCTGCGGCCCTGCTATGATCGCCTGGCCGACCAACCCACCGCCGAAGCAGACCGATGCCCTTCCCGATAGAACAAAAACTCGTCATTGGCGTGGCGTCCAGCGCCCTGTTCGACCTGTCCGAATCGCACCAGGTCTACCTCGACCGCGGCGCCGACGCCTACCGCGCCTGGCAGGAGCAGCATCTCGACACCATCCTCGGCAAGGGCGTGGCCTTTCCCTTCATCCGCCGCTTCCTGAACATCAACAAATGCTTTCCGCAGCAGGCGCCGGTCGAGGTGGTGCTGTTTTCGCGCAATTCCCCGGAGACGGGTTTGCGCGTGATGCGCTCGATCGCCCACCATGGCCTCGACATCTCGCGCGCCGCCTTCATGAACGGCAAGTCGCCCTACCCCTACCTGCCGGCCTTTAACGCCTCGCTCTTCCTCAGCGCCAACGAGGAAGACGTGCAGAGCGCGATCGCCGTCGATTACCCGGCCGGACTGGTGCTGCCTTCGCAGATCGCCGACGAGGATGGCGACCTCGAACTGCGCGTCGCCTTCGACTTCGACGGCGTGCTGGCCGACGACGAATCCGAGACCGTCTTCAAGCGCAACAACGACCTCGGCGAATTCCACGCCCACGAGACCCTGCACGTGGCGCGTCCGCACAGCGCCGGGCCGCTGGCCGCCATGTTCCGCCAGCTGGCGGTGCTGCAGCGCCTCGAAGACGAAGCCGCGCGCGAGGATCCGGCCTACCGCCGCATCGTGCGCATCGCCATCATCACGGCGCGCAACGCGCCCTCGCACGCGCGGGTGGTGACGACGCTGAAAAGCTGGGGCGTGTCGGCCGACGAGACCTTTTTCCTGGGCGGGATGGACAAGTCGCGGGTGCTGGGCGTGTTCAAGCCGCACATCTTCTTCGACGACCAGATGGCGCACCTGCGCGCGGCGCCCGGCGGCACCATCCCGATGGTGCACGTGCCGTTCGGGGTAGCGAACCGGCGCGCGCCACCAGCCGATTAATGCCCGTGCGCTATGTTCGTTTGCGAACATGCGCACCGGGCGGACACGGGCATACTAGCGCTATCGAAAAAATCAAGAATACATTCCGCCATGGTCTTCCCCATCATCGCCACCCTGGTTGTGTTGCTCGCCCTGGCCACCCTGGTGCCGCTGTCGCAGCGCACCACCTGGCTGGTGCGCGACCTCGATTTCCCGCGCCTGCAGATCGCCGCCGCCGCACTCGCCATCCTCATCGCCCAGCTGTCCCTGCTCGACCCGGGCGAGTCCGGAACCGAGATCCTGGTCGCCATCACGGCAGCCTGCCTGGCCTACCAGGCGTGGTGGATCATCCCCTACACCCGGGTCTATCCGAACGAGGTAAAGGCGGCCGTTTCCAGCGACCCGGACGAGCGCCTGCGCATCCTCACCGCCAACGTGCTGACGCCGAACCACAACGCCGAAGGCCTGCTGGCGCTGATCCGGGAGCACCGGCCCGACATCTTCGTGACGCTGGAATCGGACGCCTGGTGGCAGCGCCATCTCGACACCCTGGAGGGCGAGTACCGCTACAGCATGAAGTGCCCGCTCGATAACTTGTACGGCATGCACGTGTACTCGAAGCTGCCGCTGGAAGACACGGCGATCCAGTTCCTGGTCGAGGACGACATCCCGTCGATGCACGCGATGGCGGTGCTGGAATCGGGCCGCAGGGTGCGCATGCACTTCCTGCACCCGGCGCCGCCCAGCCCCACCGAGCACGCCGAATCGACCGAGCGCGACGCCGAGCTGCTGGTGGTGGCGCGCAGCGTGGCCGATCTCGACACGCCGGTGGTGGTGGCCGGCGACCTGAACGACGTCGCATGGTCGACCACCACGCGCCTGTTCCGCAAGATCAGCGGCCTGCTCGACCCGCGCATCGGACGCGGCATGTTCAACACCTTCCACGCCGGGATTCCCCTGTTCCGCTGGCCGCTCGACCACCTGTTCCACAGCAAGCATTTCACCCTGGCCCACATCCAGCGCCTGCCGGCCTTCGGCTCGGACCACTTCCCGATGCTGGTGGAGCTGGCCTACGACCGCCGCCACGGCGCGCAGCAGGAAGGGCTGGAAGCCGATGCCGGCGACGAGGCGCTGGCCGACGAAAAGATCGCCGCCGAGCCGGTGAGCGTGGAGGATGTGCATGAGCCGCAGGCGTGAACGTGCCGATTGCCTTTGCGTGCGTGGTGATGGGGGCATGACGATCCGCCGATGGCGGGCAGTGGTGGGGTGGGCAGCTGTGAAGTGACCCCAAAAAACCCAAGAACTCACTTCATCACGGCGCCACCGACGCCGCCCGCTTCAGGCAGCGCAGCGTAAACGTCGACCGCGTATGCCTCACCCCCGGCAGCTTGTACAGCTTCTGCCTCAGGAAGCGCTCATATCCCTCGGTCCCCGACACCGCCACCTTGATCAGGTAGTCGTACTCGCCCGACAGCAAATACGCCTCCATCACCTCCGGCAGCTCCGCCAGCGCATCCGAGAACGCCTGGAAGATCTCGTCGTCGTGCCGGTCCACCGTGACCTCGATGATCACCGTGTCCGGCACGCCGAGCGCACGCTGGTCGAGCACCGCCACGTAGCGGTCGATGTGCCCCGACTCCTCCAGCGCCTTGACCCGGTGCCAGCACGGCGTCGGCGACAGATTCACGGTTTCGGCCAGCTTCTGGTTGCTGATGCGCCCGTCGCGGCTGAGGGTGCGCAGTATCTTGCGGTCGATCTCGTCAAGCACCCCATCCTTCATCGCCCAGCCCTTTTCAATAATCCAAGAATTCAGATAATCCTTCTGCATTTTAACCTAAGTATAGAAGGACCTTCAAAACACCCGCCGTATCCGCCAGCGATACGAAAGAAAATTTTTTGTGCGGCGCAGTAAAATCGATGCTTCCCATACAAACATGCCAATTTGCTGCGATCCTGCTTGTCGATACAAGATGGTTTACGGCAGCGCAGCAATCGATTTCCGGAGTTTTCGTGTCAGAAGCAGCTTCCCGCAGCGCCCTAGGCTACCGTAACGATCCTTTCGCAAGCGAACTGCCGCTGATGTTCATCGCGCCGGCCCTGTTCGCGGCCAACCTGATCGTCGCGCGCTGGGCCGAGAGCGCCGGCATTCCGCCGGTGTTCCTGGCCTTTGGCCGCTGGGCCCTGGCGTTTGCCATCCTGTTGCCGACCGTCGGTCCGCGCATGTGGGCGCTGCGCGGCACGCTGCTGGCCAACTGGCCGCGCCTGCTGCTGCTGTCCGGCCTGGGCATGGGCATGGCCGTCGCGCCGCAGTACATCGGCGCGCGCCATACCAGCGCGGCCAACATCGCCATCATCTTCGCGGCCTGTCCGGCCGTGGTCACCCTGATCGAGACCCTGGTGTGGAAGGCGCCGCTGGCCAAGCGCCAGGCCTTCGGCATGCTGCTGGCGATCGCCGGCGCGCTGCTGGTGCTGTCCAAGGGCCAGCCCGGCGCCCTCGGTTCGCTCAGCTTCGGCCAGGGCGACCTGTGGGTGATCGCCGCCGCCAGCGGCTGGGCCCTGTACACCGTGTTCGGACGCCGTATGCCGCTGCCGCCAATGCCGGCCACCGTCAAGCTGGCCAGCCTGATCGGGGGCGGCGCGCTGGTGCTGCTGCCCTTCGCGGCGCTCGAAGCCTGGACCGGCGCCACGCCGAACTTCGGCGACGCCCGCCTCTACATGGCGCTCGCCTTTTTGGCCGTGGTGCCGAGCCTGGGCGCCTACTTCTGCTTCGACCGCCTGGTCGGCATGGCCGGCCCGGCGCGCGCCAGCATGTCGCTCTACCTGATCCCGCTGTTCGCCACCCTGGCCGCCTGGCCACTGCTGGGCGAGGCGCCGCAGGCCTACCACGCGGCCGGTTTCGGCTTCATCCTGGCGGGGCTGGTGGTCTCGAACATGCGCCGCAGATAAGGCGCGGCGGGCTGCCTCGCGTGCGGGGCGAAAGCATGCTGCTTCGTCTATAATGGGCAGCCCATCGGCCCCGAATGTGTCGCACCGCCCGCATGCCTTTCGATCTCATCAAGCACCTCCCCAAAGCGGGTAACCGTTTCGTCCTGCCGGCCCTGGCCGGTTCCTCCGACGCCTACGCCCTGGCCATGGCCGGCCTGGCGTTCAAGGCGCAAAAACAGATGCTTACCGTCATCGTGGCGAATGCCAGCGACGGCCAGCGCCTGCTCGACGAAATCGCCTGGTTTTCCAGCAGCAAACTGTCCTGCCACCTGCTGCCCGACTGGGAAACCCTGCCCTACGACGCCTTTTCTCCGCACCAGGACCTGGTGTCCGAGCGCCTGGCCACGCTGCACGAAATCCGCAACGGCCAGTGCGACGTGCTGGTGGTGCCGGCGACGACGGCCCTGGTGCGCCTGGCGCCGCCGTCCTTTTTGGCCGCCTACACCTTCTTCTTCCGCCAGGGCGAGAGCCTGGACGAAGCGAAGCTGAAATCGCAGCTGACCCTGGCCGGCTACACCCACGTGTCGCAGGTGATGTCGCCGGGCGAATACTCGGTGCGCGGCGGCCTGATCGATTTGTTCCCGATGGGTTCCGCCCTGCCCTACCGGCTGGACTTGTTCGGCGACGAGATCGAGACCATCCGCACCTTCGACGCCGACACCCAGCGCTCGCTGTACCCGGTGCGCGAAGTGCGCCTGCTGCCGGGGCGCGAATTCCCGATGGACGAAGCGGCGAGGACCAGTTTCCGCGGCCGCTGGCGCGAGCGCTTCGAGGGCGACCCTTCGCGTTCGCCGGTGTACAAGGACATCGGCAGCGGCATCGCCTCGGCCGGCATCGAGTACTACCTGCCGCTGTTCTTCGAAGCGACCGCGACCCTGTTCGATTACCTGCCGAAGGACGGCCCGCTGGCCATGGTCGGCGACATCGATGCGGCTATCCAGCGCTTCTGGCTCGATACCGAATCGCGCTACCGCTTCCTGAAAAGCGACCGCGAACGCCCGCTGCTCGAGCCGGGTGAACTCTTCCTCGGCGCCGAGCAGTTCTTCACCTGCGCCAAGACGCATGGGCGCTGGAACATTCCGCGCGACCCTGCAGCGCCCGCGTCCGAGCTGTCGGCGCCGGTGCCCGACATCGCCGTGAATCGCCGCCTGGAAGACCCGCTGGGCAACCTGCGTGCCTACCTGGCGCGCACGAACTGCCGCGTGATGATCTGCGCCGAATCGAACGGCCGCCGCGAGACCCTGCAGCAGTACTTCAACGAATACAAGCTCGACGTGGCGCCGGTCGAGGGCTTCGACGGCTTCCGCGCATCGCGTGCCAATCTGGCGCTGGGCGTGGCGCCGCTGCAGGCCGGCTTCGAACTGTTCGACGACGCCAGCGGCTGCATCGCCTTCATCACCGAGACCGAGCTGTATGCGGGCTCGGGCCGGCGCGCCGGCAAGAAGAAGCAGGAAGCGACCAGCCAGGTCGAGTCCATGGTGCGCGATCTGTCGGAGCTGAAGATCAACGATCCGGTGGTGCACATCAACCACGGCATCGGCCGCTACATGGGCCTGATCTCGATGGACCTGGGCGAAGGCGAGACCGAGTTCCTGCACCTGGAATACGCGAAGGACACCAAGCTGTATGTGCCGGTGTCGCAGCTGCACGTGATCTCGCGCTATTCGGGAACGTCTCCCGAGGACGCCCCCTTGCACACCCTCGGCTCCGGGCAGTGGGACAAGGCCAAGAAAAAGGCCGCCGAACAGATCCGCGACACCGCCGCCGAGCTGCTGAACCTGTACGCGCGGCGCGCCGCGCGCCAGGGCCACTCCTTCGAATACTCCAGCACCGACTACGAGAACTTCGCGCAAAGCTTCGGCTTCGACGAGACGCCGGACCAGCACGAAGCCATCATCAACGTGATCAAGGACATGACCTCGGGGCGCCCGATGGACCGCCTGGTCTGCGGCGACGTCGGCTTCGGCAAGACCGAGGTGGCGCTGCGCGCCGCCTTCATCGCCGTCATGGGCGGCAAGCAGGTGGCGATCCTGGCGCCGACCACGCTGCTGGCCGAGCAGCATGCGCAGACCTTCGCCGACCGCTTCGCCGACTGGCCTGTCAGGATCGCCGAGCTGTCGCGCTTCCGTACCGGCAAGGAGATCAACAACGCCATCAAGGGCATGGCCGACGGCACCCTGGACATCGTGATCGGCACCCACAAGCTGCTGTCGCCGGACGTGAAGTTCACGCGCCTGGGACTGGTGATCATCGACGAGGAGCACCGCTTCGGCGTGCGCCAGAAGGAGGCGCTGAAAGCCCTGCGCGCCGAGGTCGACGTGCTGACCCTGACCGCCACCCCGATCCCGCGTACGCTGGGCATGGCGCTGGAAGGCCTGCGCGACTTTTCCATCATCGCCACCGCGCCGCAAAAGCGCCTGGCGATCAAGACCTTTGTGCGCAGCGAAGACGCTTCCGTGATCCGCGAAGCCTGCCTGCGCGAGCTGAAACGCGGCGGCCAGATCTACTTCCTGCACAACGAAGTCGAGACCATCGAGAACCGGCACGCGATGCTGCGCGAACTGCTGCCGGAAGCGCGCATCGGCATCGCCCACGGCCAGATGCACGAGCGCGACCTGGAAAAGGTAATGCGCGACTTCGTGGCCCAGCGCTTCAACATCCTGCTGTGCACCACCATCATCGAGACCGGCATCGACGTGCCGACCGCGAACACCATCATCATGCACCGCGCCGACAAATTCGGCCTGGCCCAGCTGCACCAGCTGCGCGGGCGCGTCGGCCGCTCGCACCACCAGGCGTATGCGTATTTGCTGGTGAACGACGTCTCGAGCCTGACCAAGCAGGCGCAGCGCCGCCTGGACGCGATCCAGCAGATGGAAGAACTGGGCAGCGGCTTCTACCTCGCCATGCACGACCTGGAAATCCGCGGCGCCGGCGAAGTGCTGGGCGAGAACCAGTCCGGCGAAATGCTGGAAATCGGCTTCCAGCTGTATTCCGACATGCTGAACGAAGCCGTGCGCTCGCTAAAGGCCGGCAAGGAGCCCGACCTGGCGGCGCCGCTGTCGACCACCACCGAGATCAATTTGCACTGCCCGGCCCTGTTGCCGGCCGACTTCTGCGGCGACGTGCACGAGCGCCTGTCGATCTATAAACGCCTGGCCAATTGCGAGAGCCAGGGCAAGATCGACGACATGCAGGAAGAGCTGATCGACCGCTTCGGCAAGCTGCCGGAACAGGTGAAGGCGCTGATCGAGACCCACCGCCTGCGCATCGCCGCGAAAACCGTCGGGATCGTGAAGATCGACGCCCACAGCGAAGCGGCCAGCCTGCAATTCATGGAAAAGCCGCCGATCGATCCGATCAGGATCATCACGCTGATCCAGAAGAACCGCCACATCAAACTGGCCGGCCAGGACAAGCTGCGCATCACCGCCGCCATGCCGGATTTGGCCACGCGCGTGACGCAGGTGAAGCAAACCATCAAACAACTGCTGGCATGAGCGATATGACGATGAACCTGGTGTTGCAGGGGCCGGGCGCCGGGCCGGCGACGCTGGCGGAGATCGCCGCGCTGGCGCTTCCCGCACGTTCGCTCGCCGTATCGGCGCATGCCCTGCGCTGCGAAAACGTGCTCGATACGCCCGACGTGCGCAAGCAGCTCGGCGCCGCGGCCTTTGCTGCCGGCGTCGACGCCACCTTCATCGCCGCCGGCCGCGCGCTTGGCGATTTCAAGCTGGTGGCGATGGACATGGATTCCACCTTGATCACGATCGAGTGCATCGACGAGATCGCGGACATGCAGGGCCTGAAACCCCAGGTGGCCGAGATCACCGAAGCGGCCATGCGCGGCGAGCTCGATTTCGCCGCCAGCCTGACACGGCGCGTGGCCTTGCTGGAAGGACTGGACGCGGCGGCGCTGGAACGCGTGTACACGGAACGCCTGCGCATCTCGCCCGGCGGCGAAGCGATGCTGGCCGCGGTGCAGGCGGCTGGTTTGAAGACCCTGCTGGTGTCGGGCGGCTTTACCTTCTTTACCGAGCGCTTGCAGAAACGCCTCGGGCTCGACTATGCCCACGCGAATGTGCTGGAAATCGAGGACGGCCGCCTGACTGGCCGCGTGGTCGGCGGCATCGTCGACGCCGAGGAAAAGCGGCGCACCGTGGAACGTGTATGCTCGGAGCTCGGTATTCCGGCCTCGCAGGCCATCGTCATGGGCGACGGCGCGAATGACCTGAAGATGATGGGCATCGCCGGGCTGTCGGTGGCCTTCCGCGCCAAGCCGGTCGTGCGCGCGCAAGCCGGCATCGCCCTCAACTTCAGCGGGCTCGATGGCATCCTGAACGTGCTGGCCTGACCGCAGGCCATTCGCGCAGGGTGGACGTCCGCGCTACCTAGGGTGGACGGGTCCACCCTGCCACGGGCGCATGCCCGCGTCAACTGCATACGCTGCATCCCGATCCCTTGCACCACGAAATGAATTGCCATATCGCAAGCTCATTCTCGTCAATCTCTGCGCCAGCGCAAACTCGCAGCTGAGTTTCTATTGAGTCGGCAATACCGGAAGCATAAATTGGACACATGCGCCACCGCTCGCGTCCCGCGACGCCGGGGCTGCCGTTACTCCATGGAGCGTAGGTATGCACGAGCTTTTGCCTGTCCCACCCGCGGGCGGCGCCCGCCCCAGCCGTCCCGGACGCCGCAACTTCCTGCGCGCCGGCCCCGGACTGGCCGCCGGCGCCGCTGCCGGCCTGGCCCTGCCCGCCGCCCCGGCACGCGCCACGCCCGGCCCGGGCGAACGCTGGTGCGCCACCTGGGGCGCGGCGCCGGCGGGGCCGCCGCCAGCGGCCAGCCTGCAAGGCTTCACCGGCCAGACCCTGCGCCTGGTCGTGCACACGAGCATCGGCGGCAACCGCCTGCGCGTGCGCTTCTCCAACGAAATGGGCAGCGCGCCCCTGCGCATCGGCGCGGCCAGCGTCGCCATCCGCTCCTCGAGCTCGGCCGTCCTGCAGTCCAGCCTGCGCGACCTGGCCTTCGGCGGCCAGTCCGCCATCACCATCCCCGCCGGGGCGCCGGCCCTGTCCGACCCGGTCGAGCTGGCGCTGCCGCCGCAGGCCGACCTCGCCATCAGCCTGTACCTGCCGGGCGCTTCGCAGGCCACCACGCTGCACGACATGGCGCTCACCAGCAGCTATGTCTCGCCGGCCGGCGACTACACCTCCACGGTCTCCATGCCGGTGTCGCGCACCATCACCTCCTGGCCCTTCCTGACCGAAGTCGATGTCGATGGCGCCGTACCGGCCCTGGTGGCCATCGGCGACTCGCTCACCGACGGCGCGCGCAGCACCGGCAACGTCAACCGGCGCTGGCCCGACTACCTGGCGCGCCGCCTGCAAAGTTCGCTCGGCGCGGGCGGGCGCATCGGCGTGGTCAACCGCGGCATCAGCGCCAACCTGCTGCTGGGCGACTACGCCGCGGCGCTGGTGGCCGGACGCGACGTGCTGGAGCGCTTCGACCGCGACGTGCTGGCCGTGGCCGGGGTGCGCTACCTGGCCCTGCTCATCGGCATCAACGACATTTGCTACAGCCCGGGTTCCAGCCCGATCCCGGCGGCCGACCTGATCGCCGGCTACCGCCAGGTGATCGCCCGCGCCCATGCGCGCGACATCAGCGTCATCGGCGCCACCCTGCCGCCGATGGCGGGCTTCGTCTACTACACGGCGGCGCGCGACGCCGTGCGGCGCGCCGTCAACAGCTGGATCCGCGCCAGCGGCGCGTTCGACGCCGTGGCCGATATCGAGCTCGCCCTGCGCGACCCGCAGGACACGGGACGCATCCTGGCCGCCTATGACAGCGGCGACCACCTGCATCCGAACGATGCCGGCTACCAGGCGATGGCGAATGCGTTTCCGCTGGCGCCCTTCGTGGCGGCCACCACGCCGCCGCCGGACTTCCTGAATCGTTACTAGCGGCGCGGGATGGGCGCATCGTGAACGCTGCCCATCCCACGCCGTTTTCCTGTAACAAGCTGTAATTCCGCGCCAACAATGTATGCCCACCATTTATCATGGCGTCATCAGGAGGACCGCCATGAAAAAACTCATCGTTATCTCTGCCGCCCTTGCGGCACTCACCGGCTGCGCCACCCAGTATCCGGGTCCAGCCAACTACGGCACGCGCGGCTATGCGCAGGCGCCGGATGCAAACGGCTGGCAAACGGTCTCGGTGACCCCGGTGCCGCTGGGTACCGGTTCGCGCTCGGGCGATGCCGGCGTGGTGACCAGCTCGCCCGTCGTCGTCAACCCGGCGCCGGACAATGTCGTCTATTCGTCGCAGCCCGTGTATGCGCCGCAAACGGTCTACGGCGCGCCCGTCTATGGCAGCCCCTACTATGGCCCGGCGCCGGTCGTCGTGCAGGATCCGTTCTGGTATCCGCCGGTCTCGATCGGCCTGGGCTTCAGCTTCGGCAACAGCTGGGGCGGCGGGCACCGCCACTACGCGCCACGCCCGCGCTACCACCGCCGCTGAACGGCGCCGGACCGCGCGGCAGCACGCCGCGCCGTACCGATGCACCAAAACAGGGAGGCCGCACAGCATGTGCGGCTTTTTTTTCGCGCAGCAGATTACGCCCCTTCCCTTACCGCTTACTTACGTTTTTCTCCGGTTTTCTTCCTTTCTCCAGATGCTGCGACGCGTCACAGCAATCGATTGCTGTTGGCCAATTGCTAACCTACAATGCATCGTCGATGGCGCTTCAGGGCTGCCTTTCCGCTCCAGTGCCGGCGTACCGAAACACCTAATCATCCTACGGAGACAGCAATGAATTTCAAGATGAAAGCATTGGTTGCAGGTGTAGCACTGGGGTTCTCGATGTCGGCCATGGCCGCCGACCCGATCAAGATCGGCGTCACCGGCCCGTTCACCGGCGGCTCGGCGCCGATGGGCGTGTCGATGCGCGACGGCGTCAAGCTGGCGGTGCAGGAAATCAATGCCAAGGGCGGCGTGCTGGGGCGCCAGCTGCAGATGGTCGAGCGCGACGACGAAGCCAAGCCGGAACGCGGCGTGCAGATCGCCCAGGAGCTGATCAACAAGGAACGCGTGGCGGCCACCGTCGGCTACATCAACACGACCGTTGCCCTGGCCTCGCAGCGCTTCTACCAGAACGCCAGGATCCCGGTGATGAACAACGTCGCCACCGGCTCGGTCATCACCAAGCAATTCGCGACCGCCCCGGAGAACTACGTCTTCCGGAATTCCGCCAACGACACCATCCAGTCGGCGATGATCGTCGAGGAAGCCGTCACCCGCCGCGGCTTCAAGAAGGTCGCCATCCTGGCCGACTCCACCAGCTACGGCCAGCTCGGCCGCGAAGACCTGGAAAAGACGCTGGAGAAAAAAGGCATCAAGGCTGTCACCGTCGAGAAATACAACCTGAAGGATGTCGACATGACGCCCCAGCTGCTGAAGGCCAAGCAGGCCGGCGCCGAAGTCGTGCTCACCTACGGCATCGGCCCCGAGCTGGCGCAGATCGCCAACGGCATGGAAAAGCTGAACTGGAAAGTGCCGATGGTCGGCAGCTGGACCCTGGCCATGGCCAACTTCATCGATAACGCCGGCAAGAACGCGGAAGGCACGCGCATGCCGCAGACCTTCATCCAGGACAGCGACAGCCCGCGCCGCAAATCCTTCATCGACGCCTACACCAAGGCCTACAACCCGCCGAACGGCCGCATGCCGTCGGCCGTCTCCGCCGCCCAGGGCTACGACTCGATTTACTTGCTGGCCGCCGCCATGAAGCAGGCCGGCAGCACCGAAGGCCCGAAAGTGAAAGCCGCACTGGAAAACCTGAACGAAAAGGTCGAAGGCGTGGTCACCACCTACAGCAAGCCCTACAGCAAGGACGACCACGAAGCCATCAACTTCGAGAACACCCGCTTCGGCGAAGTGCGCGGCGGGCGGGTCGTGCTGGCGAAGTAAGTCCCGGCGAAGTAAACGTCTTACGTAACGCTGCACCACAGCTGCATCTTGTCGTGACACGGCGGCTCCTCTCCAGGGGAGCCGGCCGCGGGCGCACGCATCGCCCCGTCATTCGTAATCGTCGGCCGGCGGCGCCTGCGCTGCCACTAGGGTGAACACATGGAAATTCTTTTGCAGCTGGTCTTCAGCGGGATCGCGCTCGGCATGATCTATGCCGTCATCGCCTTCGGCTACCAATTAACCTTCGCCACCTCGGGCACGCTGAACTTCGGCCAGGGCGAAGCCCTGATGCTCGGCGCCCTGGTCGGCCTGAGCCTGGCCGGCAGCGTGCACGGCGGCCCCTACCTCAGCTACTGGCTCATGATCCCGGTCGTGATCCTGTTCGGCGCCCTGCAAGGCGCCTTCGTCGAATGGATAGGCGTGCGTCCGGCCATCAAGCTGAAGTCCGAGTTCGGCTGGATCATGTCGACCATCGCCCTGGCCATCATCTTCAAGAACATCGCCGAAAACATCTGGGGCAAGGAAGACATGCCCTTCCCCTCGCCGCTCGATTCCACGCCCTTCCAGGTGATGGGCGCGAATGTCCAGCCGATGCAGGTGGCGGTGATCGTCGGCGCCCTGCTGATCATGCTGGCGGTCGAGCTCTTCAACCGCAAGTCGATCTACGGCAAGGCCGTGGTTGCGACCTCGAACGACCGCGACGCCGCTGGTCTGATGGGCATCAACACCGGCCGCGTGATCACCTTTTCCTATGCGCTGTCCTCGGCCACGGCGGCATTCGCCGGCGTGCTGGTGGCCCCGGTCACCCTCACTGGCGCCACGATGGGCGCCTCGCTCGGGCTGAAAGCCTTTGCCGTGGCCATCATCGGCGGGCTGACCTCGGGCGTGGGCGCGGTTGTCGGCGGCCTGATCATGGGCATCTCGGAAACCACGGCCGGCTACTACATCTCGACCGGCTACAAGGACGTGCCGGCCCTGCTCTTGCTGCTGCTGGTGCTGGCCATCAAGCCGTCCGGCCTGTTCGGCAAAGCCGCCATCAAGAAGGTCTGACCATGACGAAAAACACCCTGTTGGCCGCCATCGTCGGGATCGCCGCGCTGGCGGTGTTCCCGCTGCTGGTGACGAACCCGTACTACGTACACCTGGTCGAGACCATCCTGATCTACGCCATCCTGCTGTTCGGGCTCGACATCGTGGTCGGCTACACCGGCCAGGTATCGCTCGGCCACGCCGGCCTGTTCGGCATCGGCTCCTACGTGACGGCGGTGCTGATCATGCATGTCGGGACGCCCTGGTTCCTGGCGGTGCCGGCCAGTATCGTGGTCACCGCCCTGTTCGGCGCCATCCTGGCGCTGCCGGCCCTGCGCGTCACCGGACCCTATCTCGCCATGGTGACCCTGGCCTTCGGCACCATCATCCAGATCCTGATCAACGAGATGTCCTTCATCACCCAGGGCCCGATGGGCATCACGCTGACCAAGCCGAGCCTGTTCGGACGCGAGCTGCACGAGACCGAGTACTTCTACATGGTGGCGGTCTTCATGGCCGCCGCCCTGACGCTGGTGCATTGCCTGCTCAAGTCCCATTTCGGGCGCGCCTTCGAAGCCCTGCGCGACAGCCCGATCGCCTCCGACTGCATGGGCGTCTCGGTGTACCGCTACAAGGTGTATGCCTTCGTGATCAGCGCCGGCCTGGCCGGCCTGGCCGGCAGCCTGTATGCCTACTCGGAACAGTACGTCTCGCCGAACACCTACAACTTCGAGCTGACCATCCTGTTCCTGCTGGCCGTGATCATGGGCGGGCGCAAGACCCGCAGCGGTGCCATCATCGGCGCCATCATCGTCGTCATGCTGCCGAGCCTGCTGGCCGACATCGTGCTGTTCCGCCAGATCGCGCTGGCCGCCGCCGTGCTCGGCGTGGTGGGGTCAGCCGTGGCGCTGGCGCGCGGACGCACCACGGCGCGCAAGGTGCTGGTGCCCCTCGTCGCCACGGTCGGCCTGGCCATCTGGGCCTACCGCATCGAGAACATGGTCGACTGGCGCCTGACCATCTTCGGACTGATGACACTGTTCGTCGTCTACTACCTGCAGGATGGCATCGTCGGCTTCTTCCGCCAGCTGCTGGGCCGGCGCGTGGCGCATACGCGGGCGGTGGATGTCGATCACCAGGCCGATCCCTTCGAGGGCGTGGCGATGGGCAGCGGCACGGGCGACCTGCTGCGCGCCGAACAGATCCTGATGCAGTTCGGCGGCCTGAAGGCGCTGAACCGGGTGGACCTCACCGTGCAGCGCGGCGCCGTGCACGGCCTGATCGGCCCCAACGGCTCGGGCAAGAGCACGATGATGAACGTCCTGACCGGCATCTACAAGCCCACCGCCGGCCGGGTGCTGTTCGCCGGCGACGCCATCACCGGGCGCTCGCCTTCGCAGATCGCGCTGGGCGGCGTGGCCCGCACCTTCCAGAACGTGCAGCTGTTCGGCGAAATGACCGCCACCGAGAACGTGCTGGTCGGCTTGCACCACAGCTTCCGCTCCACCGTGTTCGACGCCATGGTGAAAACCCCGCGCCTGCGCCGCGAGGAAGCGGCGGCGCGCAAACGGGCCGCGGCCATCCTCGCCTTCGTCGGCCTGTCCGACCTGGCCGACGAGGAAGCGCGCAACCTCCCCTACGGCAAGCAGCGCCTGCTGGAGATCGGCCGCGCGCTGGGACTGAACCCGCGCCTGCTGCTGCTCGACGAACCGGCCGCCGGCCTGACGGCCCCCGACATCCGCGAGCTGATGGCCATCATCCGCAAGATCCGCGACCACGGCATCACCATCATCCTGATCGAGCACCACATGGATGTGGTGATGGCGATCTCGGACACCGTGACCGTGCTCGACTTCGGCCAGACGATCGCCGAGGGCAGCCCGGTCAGCGTGCAGACCGACCCCAAGGTCATCGAGGCCTACCTGGGCGGCGCCAGCGAAGCCGCGCCGCCGCCATCCACCGCGGCCGCGGCCCGCCAATAAGACCGGAGGAGACACCCATGCTCAGCATCGACAACCTGGAAGCGGCCTATGGCAAGGTGCAGGTCCTGCACGGCATTTCGCTCGACGTGCCGCAGGGCAGCCTGGTGACCCTGATCGGCTCGAACGGCGCCGGCAAGACCACCACCATGCGTGCGATTTCCGGCATGATCAAGCCGCGCGGCGGCAAGGTCACGCTGGCCGGCAAGGACATCACGGGGCTCGACTCGCACCGCATCGCGCGCAGCGGCCTGGCGCACTCGCCGGAAGGGCGGCGCGTGTTCGCCACCATGAGCGTGACCGACAATCTGCTGCTCGGCGCCTTTCCGCGCTTTACCCGCGCGCGCCCGAAAGGCGACGTCGCGCACGACCTGGAGCGGGCGATGGAACTGTTCCCGCGCTTGAAGGAGCGGCGCGAGCAGCTGGCCGGGACCCTGTCCGGCGGCGAGCAGCAGATGCTGGCCATGGCGCGCGCCGTGATGCTGAACCCGGATGTGGTGCTGCTCGACGAACCCTCGATGGGCCTGGCGCCGATCCTGGTCGAGGAAGTCTTCCGCATCATCACGCGCCTGAAGGCCGAGGGCGTGACCATGCTGCTGGTCGAGCAGTTCGCGGCCGCCGCCCTGAACGTGGCCGACTATGGCTACGTGCTGGAAAATGGCCGCATCTCGGTGCATGGCCCGGCCGAGAGCCTGAAGCACGATCCGAAGGTGGTGGCTGCCTACCTCGGGGGCGGCCACGCGCATTGATGACCAGCCTGCAGGCGCGCCGGTCTCCGGCGCCTCCGCGCTAAGCGGCCGCGACTACGCCGCCGCCCTGTGCGTGGTGCTGGTCTGGGGCACCAATTTCGTGGCCATGAAGCTGGGCCTGCGTGAACTGACGCCCTTCCAGCTCGGCGCCGGGCGCTACCTGTTTGCCTTCCTGCCGTTGGCGCTGTTCGTGCGCCCGCCGCGTTTGCCTGCGCGCTGGGTGCTCCTGTATGGGCTATTCCAGGGCGTCGGCCAGTTCGGGCTGCTGTTCCTGGCGCTGCGCGCCGGCATGTCGGCTTCGCTGGCGCCGGTGATCCTGCAGATGCAGGTGTTCTTGACCGCGCTGTTCGGCTTCGTGCTGCTGGGCGAACGGGTCGGCCGGCCTTTGCTGGCGGCGATGGCGATCGCGGCCCTGGGCCTGGCCTGCTTCTGCGTCGATGTCTTCAAGCACGGCGGCACCAGCCTCAGCGCCGCCGGCTTCCTGCTCACGGTCGCATCGGCGGCATTCTGGGCCGCCTCGAACATCGTGGTGCGGCGCATCCGCAGCATCGCGCCCGACTTCAAGGTGCTCGCCTTCATGGTCTGGAGCAGCCTGGTGGCGGTGCCGCCTTTCGTGCTGCTGTCGCTCGCCTTCGATCCGCCCGCCACGCGCTGGGACTGGCGCGGCCTGTCGCTCACCGGCTGGGCGTCGCTGGCCTACCTCGGCTGGTTCGCCACCATCCTCGGCTACGCCATGTGGACCGGTCTCCTGAAGCGCCACGCTGCCAACCGCGTCGCGCCTTTCGGGCTGGCCGTGCCGCCGGTCGGGATCGCGGCCGGCATGCTGGTGCTGGGCGACCGCATCACGTCCTGGCAGTGGGCCGGCATCGCACTGGTGGTGCTGTCGCTCGGGCTGGTCGTGCTGGCGCCGCGCCTGCGGCGGCCGAATGCGCCGCGCTAGCCTGCGCCGCTATAATGTCCCGTTTCAAGCACTCGGCAACGCACATGGACTTTTCCAAACTCAAGCGCTATTCCGGCTCGCGCGCCTTCTGGTTCCTGTTCGGGATGATCCTGGGCGTGAGCGGGCTCTTCCTCGGCCTGCAGCGCGGGCTGGCAGGCGAGTCGCTGGTCGGCTTCGGCCTGATCGTGCTCGGCATCCAGGGCCTGCTGCGCCCGGTCGTGCTGTCGCGCGCCGGCAAGATCGGCAAGGAAGAAATGTCGCGCGAAGTGTCGATCGGCAGCGATGCGCTGCATGGCGGCCTGTCGCTGCTGATGGCGGGCTCGCTGGTGGTCGGGTTCGTTCTGAAGTACCTCGTCAAGATGTGAGCGGGGCGCGAGCGCGCTGCGGTCCGGCCCTGTTCGGCATCGGCCTACCCGGCGGCACGCAGCCGCCTGCGCTGGCGCACCCTGTCCATCACGCTTGCCGGAGAACCCCCGCCGCGCTTGTCCTTGCGCGCGTGCCACGCGGTCCAGAGCGCGGACACGGCAGGCAGGATGATCGCACCGGCGAACCATTCCCAGTGCGCCTCGACGAAGCCCATGAGGCCGACCGCGACCTGGACCTGCTTGCTGTAATGATAGAAATTCCTTGGCGTGGCCTTGCCGTCCACCAGCACCGCCCCCGACAAGGAAAAATTCAGCGTGCGCAGCCCCGACTCGACCGCTTTCACATCCCACCGCCATTCGGTGAGTCCCTGCGCGTTGACCGCCTGGGTGGGCTCGCCCTGCGCCACGACCTCGAACCCGGCGCCGGCCAGCGACGCGGTCATCACCGACGAGAGCACGACATTCGCGTCGCCCTTCACGGTCTGGTTCTCGGGATGCGTCGTCTCGAGCGACCGGATCAGCGGCGCCAGGTCGCCTGGCCTGACGCGCAACAGGACAGTGAAGCTGTCGCCGGCATCGGCCGACGCCGGCGCGCTGACCGCGACGCTTCCCCGCACCAGGCCATCGATCTGGCGGAAATGGGCGGTCAGCACGTCTTGCGACGCGGCCGCACCCGCTCCGTCCGTCGGCGCGCTCGAGCCCTCGGTGGCCCCGGCCAGACTGTCTCCGGACGCGCCGCCCGCTTCCTGCGGCGTGCCTGCGGCGACCCGCCGACCCGAGATGGTAACCGTGACCCAGTCGGAAGGCCGGCTGCTACCTGGCGCTGTAGCGCGATCGTCGCCTGGCACAGGCCCCTGCTCGCCGGCGCCGTTTCCCGCGCTGCCAGTGCCGGGCAAGGCGCCAATCCCCGCCGACGCGCTTGCCCCACTCGGGGCCGTCCCGGTACCAGCCGGCGCGCGCACATGGCCTCGGCTGGCGTTGTCCACGAGTTCTTCCAGTGCCGCCTCATGATCCATGACGCTGTTGGCGGCGCTGCTGGCGAAAGGATGGGTGCGCAGCACCTGCAATACCTCGCGCTCCAAGGCGGCGGCTTGCGCCAGCAGGCGCTGCGCGTCGATGCTGGCGGCGTTGTTCGCGCGCGGCGGCAGGAAGCCACCCAAGAGCGATCCGACGACGGATGCCGCGGCGGCTGGCCCCTGCAGGCGCGCCGCCTCGCGGCGCAAATCCGCGATTGCCCTCGCCCGTGTCATCAGGTAAGCCTCGAATTGACCCGGCGTATCCAGCACGGGAAGCGGCGTGCGCGCAGGCGCCGATGTCGGCCTGGCAGCCGCCTGCGTGGCAGCGTGCCGCGCGCGCTCGGGTGCGCGCACCGCACAGGACTGACATGCCAGTGTAACGGCGACTGCAACAACGATCCGGACCCATGGCATGCTCGTCATGCGTGTCTCCCGCGAAGTGTCAGGCTGTGCTCTGCCCAGTCTACCCCTTTGGCTTGCAAAAAACACCAGCATTTTCGCGCCGGGCCAGCCGGCGCCAGCGCATGCGCAGCCGGCTAGCGCCCGAACAGGTCGTGCGCATCGAGGATCGCGTACGCGATCTCCGGCCGCGCCTGCAACACCCTGCGCACCGCCGCCGGCACCGACTGCCGCACCTTCTTGCACAGCCCCGGTTTTTCTTCGAGCACCACGATGATGCCGCGCACCGTGCGCACTTCGTTCGGCCCCGGTTCGATGCGCAGCGCGACCCCGACGTTCTTGAAGATCAGCGCCTGCACGTGCCGCAGATCGTCGTAAGTCGTCACCCGCTCGATGCGCGCCACCAGGTTCTGCTCCTGCTTGCGGTCGATGGCCAGCGGCCGGTGGTCGGCCTGCGGATCGGCGAGTATCCGTTCGCGCTCGCAGACGCAGGCGCCGGGCGGGCACCCGATCCGCACCGGGAACGGCAGCTGGACGGCATCGTTCATTCGTCCGCCTCCCCATCCTTGCCGCCATGCGTGACCGCATCGAGCAAGGCACGCATGCGCTTGTGGTGCGAGCCCTTCCAGAACACGCGACGGCAGGCGTCGCAGGCCTGGAACTCCTCGTGCAATGCGCGCACCGATGGCGGCAACCCGTCCAGCACGGCCGCCTTGTCGGCGGCGCGCAGCGCCAGGTTGCAGTGCAGGCAAAGCGAGAAGGGCCGCGTGCTGGCCGCCAGGCCAAGCCGCCCGAAGAGCTCGCGCAACTGGGCGGCCGGCTTGATCGCGTGCAGGTAGCAGCCGTGTTCGACGGCGCGGCGCTTGAGCAGCGCGCGGTCGCGCGTCAGCACCACGCGGTCCTCATCGAGCGCGATGGCGACGATCTCCTCGTCGCGGTAACGGTTGTCGTACAGGGTGTCGAAGCCGGCCATGCGCAGCAGGCGCGCCAGGCCGCCGAGATGGGCGTCGGCAACGAAGCGCGGCGCGGCGCCGCTTACTGGCGTCACCCGCGACAGCGAAGCGACGTCGAAGCGCCCGAAGTTCGGGTAGACGGCCACCCGGTCGCCCTCCTCCAGCGGCCGCTCGAAGCCGCTCGATTCGCCGTTCACCAGCAGCAGCCCGACCTCGGTGTGCGGCACGCCGAGTGCTTCGACCATGTGCTTGGCGCTGGCGGCGTGCGCGCAGGACGCGGCGAACGCCCGCCCGCGCCGCGCGCGCGGCAGGAAGCCGCCCAACTCACCATAAAAGCGGAATGTCGCCGTGACCATGGCCGCAGTATCGCAGTATTACAGCGCCAGCGGCGAACCGTCGCGGCACGCACGCAAGACCTCGAGCGCGTTCGGCACCGCTTCGAAGGCGGCCGTGTTGTCGAACACGCACCAGGCCTGGCGTCCGTCCGCGGCATGGCCAGCCAGCTCGTCCGCCAGGGCGGCCAGGAACGCGGGCGAGTAAGCCGAGTAATAGATGCGCGGCGTGCCGTGCAGGCGCATGTAGACATCCGTTGTCGTCGGTACATGCGGGCCGGGCTGGCCGGCGGCCGGATCGGCGATCACGCGCGTCACGCAGCGCTCGCGCAACAGCTCGGTGGCGCTGTCGCTGAACCAGCTCGGGTGGCGGCCTTCGCAGGCAAGCATGCAGTCGAAGCGTTCCTGCAGGCGCAGGAAGAAGTCGCGCACGGTCACGTCGTGGAAGCCGAACTTGGGCGGCAGCTGCAAAAGCAAGGCGCCCAGCTTGGGGCCGAGCGCCTTCACTTCGCCGGCAAAGCTGTCGAGCAGCGCGTCGACGTCCCGCAGTGCGGCGTCATGGCTGATGGCGCGCGGCACCTTGACGGCAAAGCGGAAGTCCTCGGGCACGCTCTCAGCCCAGCGCGACCAGGTTTTCGGTTGATGCGGCCGGTAGAAGGAGGTGTTGACCTCCACCATCGGGAACACGGCGGCATAGCGTTCGAGGTGGCTGCCCTCGGCCGGGAACGCGGCGGCGGCATCCTTGGGAACGCTCCAGCCGGCGCAGCCGATCAGGGGCGGGCATGCGTGGTCAGCTTGGCTCATGCGGGGTTTTGTCATAATGGTAAGACGCATTCTACGTGGCCGGTCCGCCTTGCGGCGCATGCTTGGGCTGCGCCACCGCAGCGGGCGGACGACGCGCCCGCTGTGGAACGCTTACAATCACGACAACAGCAACCATGCCAGCCGAGGAGCACAGTGAGCGACCCCATCCATATCGTTTGTCCGCAATGCGAGGCCATCAACCGCCTGGCGCCGGCGCGCCTGTCCCACAACCCGGTGTGCGGCAAGTGCGCGCAAGCCCTGTTTCGCGGGCAGCCGCTGGATGTCACGTCCGAACAATTTACCCGCCACATCAGCCGCAACGACATCCCGGTGCTGGTCGACTTCTGGGCCGAGTGGTGCGGGCCGTGCAAGATGATGGCGCCGCATTACGCCCAGGCGGCGCAGCGCCTGGAACCACGGCTGCGCCTGCTGAAGGTGGATACCGAGCGGGCCCAGGATTTGTCGGCGCGCTTTGCCATCCGCAGCATTCCGACCCTGGCCCTCTTCAAGGGCGGGCGCGAAGTGGCGCGCCAGGCCGGGGCGATGGACGCCGGCCGGATCGCGGCCTGGGTGCAGTCAGTCGTGTAGCGGCAAACGCACAGGAGACACGCGTAGCGAAAAGAGCACGGCCGGCTGCTACAATCGGATAAACGGAGTCGTACCATAGGAGCCAGCATGTCGCAACAACTCGTACTCGATGGCGATACCGGAGACGCGCGCCAGCTCGCGCGCATCCTCTACCTGGTGCACGCCGCCACCTTCTTCTTCTCGCTCGGCATGCTGTCGATCCTGCCGGTGATCGTCAATTACATCAAACGTGCGGACACCGTGGGCCTGGTCTACAGCCACCACAGCTGGATGATCCGCTCGTTCTGGTACTACGTGCTGTGGATGACCGTCGGCGGCCTCGCCTTCGTCACCGTCCTCGGTATCCCGGTGGCCCTCGCCATCTGGGGTCTTGCCTGGGTCTGGAAGGCATACCGCCTGATTCGTGGTTTTTTGGACTTGAACAGCAACAAACCTATGCCTTTTTGATTTCGTCTTTACACATTTCGGTAAATTCGCAGCTAGAATGCTTGCCTGACAGCATCAAATCACTCCGGGGCGAAATATGAAATCGGTTCAGCAGGAAGTCGACGAGCGCAGTAATCTGACGGGCACCAACAAATTCGAGCTGCTGCTGTTCCGCCTCGGCGGCGACGAGCATGGCGAACGCAGCGAGCTGTTCGGCATCAACGTGTTCAAGATCCGCGAGATCGTCGCCATGCCGACGATCACCGCGGTGGCCGGCTCGCCGCCGCAGGTGCTGGGCGTGGTCAACCTGCGCGGCCAGATCATCCAGGTGCTCGACTTGCCGGCGATCGCCGGCGTCAAGCCGAAGACCGGCCTGAACATCATGCTCGTCACCGAATTCGCCCGCACCACCCAGGCCTTCGCCGTCGAGAGCGTCGAGGAAATCGTGCGCCTGGACTGGAGCCAGGTGATGTCGGCGGAAAAGAGCGCCGGCAGCGGCATGGTCACCAGCATCGCCCGCCTCGATGGCGAGAACGGCGAAGCGGGCCGCCTGGCCCAGGTGCTGGACGTGGAAACCATCCTGCGCAACATGAACCCGGATGCCGGCCCCGAGATCAACCAGCAGGCGCTCGGCGCCAAGATCCAGATCAAGCCGGGCTCGATCATCCTGGCGGCCGACGATTCGGTGGTCGCACGCGCGCTGATCGAGCAGGGCCTGGAGGCGATGGGCCTGCCCTACGTGATGACCAAGAGCGGCAAGGAATGCTGGGACCAGCTCAACAGCATCGCCACCCAGGCCGATGCCGAGGGCAAGAACATCAGCGACAAGGTCGCCCTGGTGCTGACCGACCTCGAGATGCCGGAGATGGATGGCTTCACCTTGACCCGCAACATCAAGAAGAATGCGCGCTTCGGGCAGATCCCGGTGGTGATCCACTCGTCGCTGTCCGGCACCACGAACGAAGAGCACGTCAAGAACATCGGCGCCGATGCGTACGTGGCGAAGTTCTCGGCGGAGGAGTTGTCGGCGACGCTGCGGCGTGTGTTGAAGCAGTAAGGTGTTGATCGGGGCGTTGGTGGCGTCCCGCTAGCAGGTCGATTGGTCCGCCGTCATACCGCGTGGACTCGAGTCCACCCTACGAAAACCGCTGAGTCGGTAGCGTATCGGACGTGTTTCGACGGTTTCGGCGCAGTGCCGGCTCCATCGAAGCCAACACCGCCAGCATCACAACGCCCCGAGCGCCCGCTCGATGTCCGCAATCAAATCATCCGGCTCTTCCAGCCCGATATTGAAACGCACCAGCGTCCCCTTCTCCTGCCAGTCGCGCCGGATCGCCCCCATCCGGTACGGCACCACCAAACTGTTGGCCCCGCCCCAGCTGTACCCGAGCCCGAACAATGCCAGCGCATCGACAAAGCGGTCCGTCTGCGCCTCCGTATAGCGCTCGTCGAAGATCACCGAGAACAGTCCGCCCGCCCCCGTGAAATCGCGCTTCCAGTGCGCGTGCCCCGGGCAGTCGGCGAAGGCCGGATGCAGCACGCGCACGATCTCGGGACGCGCTTGCAGCCACGCCGCCACCTTGCGCGCCGCCTTGTCATGCGCCTCGAAGCGCAGCTTCATGGTCGGCAGGCCGCGCATCACCAGGTAGGCGTCGTCCGGGCTCACGCCCAGGCCCAGGCGCATGTGGGCGGTGGCCAGCTTGTCGTGCACGGCGCGCTCGCGTGTGATGACGGCGCCCATCAGCAAATCGGAGCCGCCCGACTGGTACTTGGTCAGCGCGTGCATCACGATGTCGACGCCGACGTCGAAGCCGCGCAGGGCCAGGCCGCCGGACCAGGTGTTGTCCAGCGCCACCAGCACATTCCGTTCATGCGCAGCGGCGCAGATCGCGCGCAGGTCCGGCACTTCCATCGACACCGATCCCGGGGCTTCGGTCCAGACCAGTTTCGTGTTCGGCTGGATCAGCCCGGCGATGCCGGCGCCGGCCATGGGGTCGTAGTAGCGCGCGCTGATGCCGAAGTCCTGCTCCAGCCAGCGGCCGAGTTCCCGGTTCGGGTTATAGACGTTATCGGGCAGGAGGACGTCATCGCCGCTTTTCAGGAGGGCGAAGTCGACCATCGAGATCGCCGACAGGCCCGAGGGGGCGAGCAGGCAGTGGGCGCCGCCTTCGATCTCGGCCAGGCGCGCTTCGAGGGTGAAGGTGGTGGGCGTGCCATGCAGGCCGTAGGTGTAGGCGGTCTTGTTCTTCCAGTCGCCGGAACGGAGGGCGGCCACGTTGTCGAACAGGACGGTGGAGGCGCGGTGGATGCCGGGTGGGTAGGCGTCGAAGCCGGCGGGCGCGGTGTAGTCGGTGTGGACCAGGGTGGTTTGGAGGGACTTCTTGGTCATGGGGGCCCTTTCAGATAGTGAGTCGGCTGCGCTTCGAACGACAATGCCGGCGCTGTCGTGCTAAGGAAGCGGCCGGCATTTCTACGGTGCTAGACAGCGTGGGCACGCGTGCCTAGCGCGGCCCGGCCCACCCTACGAAAACCCGGGCGCATTCGATGCCCGGTTCCGTCAAGCTTTACGCCAGGGTGGCCCAGAGGTCGTGGGCGTCGGCCTTGGTGATGACGACGTCGGCGAACTGGCCGACGGCCAGCTTGGCCTTGCCCGGCACCAGCGAGCGCTTGATGTGGACGACGCCGTCGATTTCGGGGGCGTCGGCGCTCGAACGGCCGATGGCTTCGCGCGGGTTGACTTCGTCGACGATCACGCGCAGGGTCTTGCCGACCTTGGCCTGCAGGCGCTTGGCCGAGATTTCTTCCTGCAGCAGCATGACGCGGGCGCGGCGTTCTTCGCGGACGTCTTCCGGGACCGGGTTGTCGAGCAGGTTGGCGGTCGCGCCTTCCACCGGCGAGTAGGCGAAGCAGCCGAGGCGGTCGATCTGCGCTTCGCGCAGGAAGTCCAGCAGATATTCGAACTCGGCTTCGGTTTCGCCGGGGAATCCGGCAATGAAGGTGGAGCGGATCGTCAGGTCCGGGTTCATCTTGCGCCAGGCCAGGATGCGGTCCAGGTTCTTTTCGCCGCTGGCCGGACGCTTCATGCGCTTCAGGACGTCCGGGTGCGCGTGCTGCATCGGGATGTCGAGGTAAGGCAGCACGTGGCCGTCGCCCATCAGCGGAATCGCGTGGTCGACGTGCGGGTAAGGATAAACGTAGTGCAGGCGCACCCAGGCGTCGTACTGGCGCGCCAGTTGGCCCAGGGCTTCCACCAGTTGCGTCATGTGGGTCTTGATCGGGCGGCCGTTCCAGAAGCCGGTGCGGAACTTCACGTCGACGCCGTAGGCCGAGGTGTCCTGCGAAATCACCAGCAGTTCCTTGACGCCGGCCTTGAACAGGTTTTCGGCCTCCGTCAGCACTTCGTGGATCGGGCGCGAGACCAGGTCGCCGCGCATCGACGGGATGATGCAGAAGCTGCAGCGGTGGTTGCAGCCTTCGGAAATCTTCAGGTAGGCGTAGTGCTTCGGGGTCAGCTTGACGCCGTGGTCGGGCACCAGGTCGATGAAGGGATCGTGCGGCTTCGGCAAGTGGGTGTGTACCGAATTCATGACCTCGGCCACGGCGTGCGGACCGGTCACGGCCAGCACCTTCGGGTGGACCTTGGTGATGATGTCCTGGCCCGATGCATCCTTCTTCGCGCCCAGGCAGCCGGTGACGATCACTTTGCCGTTCTCGGCCAGGGCTTCGCCGATGGCGTCGAGCGACTCCTGCACCGCGGCGTCGATGAAGCCACAGGTGTTGACGATCACCAGGTCGGCGCCGGCATAGGACTTGGCGGTCTCGTAGCCCTCGGCACGCAGCTGGGTCAGGATCTGCTCGGAGTCGACCAGCGCCTTCGGGCAGCCGAGCGAGACGAAGCCGACTTTCGGGGCGACCTGGGCGCCGGTGAGGGCGTTGATGCTGGTGGGGAGGGGATTGCGACGGAGTTCAGTCATGGAGAGGACGGCAAAATGTTCGGGGCAATCCGCGATTGTACCCGAAGCGGCGTCCCCGGAAAACCGCGGGGGCGGTTTTGCCGTCCATTGTGGGGCGCAGGTGTTGTTACCGAGCGTATCGTTGCAAGTGACGCAACGATACGCGATCACACGTGGCGGGGTCGAGAACCCACCCTACTTCTTGTCGGTTGGCGGAACCGGCGGGAACGGGAAGGCGCTGAACAGGGCCTTGCTCTGGTTTTGCATCTGCTCCTGCATCTGCACGAACAGGTTCTTGCTCTGGTCGATGTAGTTGTTCATCATGCCCTGCATCATCGGGCCCTGGACGTTCATGAACTGGGTCCACATTTCCGGACTGAAGGGCTTGCCTTCCAGGGCGCCGGCGGCATTGCTGGTGAACTTGTTCTGGATGTCGGTAAAGGCCTGGACGTTCTTTTCCAGGTAGGAGCCCATCATGCCCTGCATGGCGTGGCCGTAGTAGCGGATGATCTGGGCCAGTACCGAGCTCGAGAACATCGGCACGCCATTGGCTTCTTCTTCGAGGATGATCTGCAGCAGGATGCTGCGGGTCAGGTCTTCTTCCGACTTGGCGTCGACCACCTTGAACTCATCGGCGTCGAGCACCAGCTGTTTCACATCCGTAAGGGTGATGTAGGAGCTGGTCTGGGTATCGTACAAACGGCGGTTCGGGTATTTCTTGATCAGGCGTTCAGCACTGTTTTTCGCACTACTCATCTCAATTCCTAAGTTGCGCGGACCCGAAAGCCCACGCTTTTGAATGATGACCATGCAGCCGGTTTCTACCGGTTCCTGCTGTCTCCTCGTTGCGCTACAGGACCAGCCTTGCGATATGCCTGGTGCAGGTGCAGCAATGAATGGTTTTACCACTCAATGTATATCGAGGCAATACCCGCACACTCATCAGTACGGCCATCGTCAATTCCGTCAATCCGCACGCACCTTGACATAGCGTCCCGGCGCCGGCTCGGACGGCAAGTACTGCTCATTGCCAGCCTGGCTCGGCGCCGGCACGTCCGCCCCACCGTTCTCTTGCAGGAAGCGCGCCCATTCCGGCCACCAGCTGCCCTTGTGCTCGACCGCGCCGGCGAACCAGTCCTGCGGCGTGCGCGGACGGGTCTTGCCGGACTTCTCATTCACCCAGTAGCTGCGCTTGCCCTTCGAGGCCGGGTTGATGACCCCGGCGATGTGGCCGGACGCGCCCAGCACGAAGCGGTTCGCCTTGGCCTTCTTCGGGTTCAGCAGGTTCATCGAGGCAAAGGCCGCGCTCCAGGGCACGATGTGGTCTTCCTTCGAGCCGTAGATGAATACCGGCGCGTCGATGCGGCCCAGGTCGACCGGCACGCCGCAGACCGTCAGCTTGCCCGGGTGCTTGAGCTTGTTTTCGAGATAGGTGTTGCGCAGGTACCAGCAGAACATCGGTCCCGGCAGGTTCGTGCTGTCGGCGTTCCAGTACAGCAAATCGAAAGCCGGCGGCGTCTTGCCCTTCAGGTAGTTCTGCTGCACGTAGTTCCAGACCAGGTCGTTCGGACGCAGGGCCGAGAAGGTGGTCGCCAGGTCGCGCCCCGGCATGATGCCGCCCTTCGCCAGGTTCTGCTCGCGTCGCGCCACCTGGGCTTCGTCGACGAACACGTCGAGGACGCCGGTGTCGTCGAAATCGAGCAAGGTGGTCAGCAGGCTGAGGCTGGCCGCCGGCTGCTGGCCGCGCGCCGCCAGTACCGACAAGGCGGTGGCGGCAATCGTGCCGCCGACGCAGAAGCCGAACACGTGGGTCTTGGCCTGGCCGCTGATCTCGCGCACCACGTCGATCGCCTCGATGGCGCCGCGCTCGACGTAGTCGTCCCAGCCCAGCGAATCCATCGATTTGTCTGGATTGCGCCACGACACCATGAACACGGTATTGCCCTGCTCGACCGCGTAGCGCACCACCGAGTTTTCCGGCTGCAGGTCGAGGATGTAGAACTTGTTGATGCAAGGCGGGATCATCAGCAGCGGCACTTCGCGCACGGTCGGCGTCGAGGGACGGTACTGGATCAGCTGGAACAGCGCGTTCTCGTAGACGACTTCACCCGGCGTGGTGGCGACGTTCACGCCCACCTCGAAGGCGGACTCGTCGGACTGGGAGATGCGGCCTCTCCGCATGTCGGCCAGCATGTTCTGCAAGCCCTGGTTCAGGCTTTCGCCCTTGGTGTCGATGAGCTTTTTTTGCGCTTCCGGATTCGTGGCCAGGAAATTGGCCGGCGACATGGCGTCGACCATCTGCTGCACGGCGAAGCGGATCTTCTGGTGTTCGCGCGGCGGCGCCTCCACGGCTTCGGCCAGCGCCAGCATGAATTCGGCATTCAGCAGGTAAGACGCCGCGGAGAAGGCGGCGAAGGGATTCGCCGTCCATTCCGGCGCCGAGAAACGGCGGTCGTGGAGTGCGGGCGTCTTGCCCAGCATCATTTCTTGCCACAAGGTGCCTGCCTTTTGCAAATAGTCATGGCGCAAGGTCTCCAGGCGGGCCGGCGCGATGCTAACCTGAAAGTCCTTCAGGATGCCGGCGAGTGGGTTCGCGCCGAGCGCGGCGCCATTCAGGGGATTGTTGGCAGCGGCGCCATTTGCGGCCGGCATCTTCAGCCATCCTTGCCAGGCCGAGGGATCGGTCAGCTGGTTCATCCAGGAAGCGGCAAAAGCGTGGGGGTCGGGCATGTTCATGTCGGCGTCCGTTGTTGAAGTCCGGCGTTAAAGTTCGGTGTTCAAAGGAGAAAAACATGTGGATCGTTGCAGTCGGCTGGGCCTACGTCGTTATCCTGATGGCGGCAACCGAAACCTCGGTGATCGCGGGAATTATGACTTTTTTCGGCTACTGCGTGTTACCCCTGTCTATACTTTTTTATATCGCCGGGGCGGGACGGCGGCGCCAGCGTCGCGCCGGCGCATCGACGGGTACGCAAACCAGGTCGTCCACAACGCCTGATGGCGGCGATGCCGGCCTGCCGCTGGCATCGACCGGTTTCCTGATGGCTGCCGACGATGCGGGCGCATCCGACTGCGGCAGCAGCGGAAGCGACAGCGGCGGCGGCAGCGATGGCGGCGGCTGCGGCGACTAGCAGCGTATTCTCGACGCCACCCAGCTTCACTTGAGCCAGATCAAACTCGCCTGGCGCCCCGTTACGCCGTCGCGGCGGTAGGAATAAAAACGGTCGCGCTCGGTGGCCGTGCAGTGGATGCCGCCGGCAATGCTGCGCACGCCATCGCGTTCCAGCATCAGGCGCGCCAGGGCGAACATGTCGGCCAGGTACTTGTTGGCCGCATCCGGATGGCGGCGCAAGGCAAAGCCGATGTCCACGCCGGGCAGCGCGGCCGCAAAACGCTCGAACACATCCTGCCCCACCTCGAAGGCTTGCGGCCCGATCGCCGGCCCCATCCACGCTGTGATCTCCCCTGCCCCGGCCGCGCGCATGGCGTCCAGCGTGGCGCCCAGCACGCCGCCGGCAAGGCCGCGCCAGCCGGCATGCGCCGCGCCGACCACCTTGCCGCCGCGGTCGGCAAACAGCACCGGCAGGCAATCGGCTGTGAGGATGGCGCACACCACGCCAGCCTGCACGGCAATGCTGGCGTCACCGGTGCGTACCGGCTGGCCGGCGCTCACCGTGGCCGCATCGACCACGCCCTTGCCATGCACCTGCGCAATCCAGGCCGGACGGCCCGGCAGCAGGGACTGCAGGCGCGCGCGGTTCTCGGCCACGGCCTGCGGATCGTCATTCACATGCAGGCCCAGGTTCAGCCCGCCGCCGCCGTGGCCGTCGTCGTACGGGCCCTGCGACACGCCGCCGGCGCGGGTCGTGGCCAGCGCGCCGACATTGGCCGGCGCATCGGGCCAGTCGGGCATCACGAGCGTGGCCCGGTCCATCACGCGGCGTCCGGCTCGGCGATGCCGGCCTTGGCGATCAGCTCGGCAAAGTCGTCGGCCAGCGGCACGATCCATTCGCAGGCTTCGCCGGTGGCCGGGTGTACCAGGCCGAGGCGGCGCGCCTGCAGGGCCTGGCGGTGGAACACCGGGCTCAGGTGGGTCTTGCCGTAGACCGAGTCGCCCACCAGGCCGTAGCCGATCGACAGCATGTGCACGCGGATCTGGTGGGTGCGGCCGGTTTCCAGCGAGCAGCGCACCAGGCTGACCGGACGGCGTTCCAGCATGCCCTCGGCCACGCGTTCATAGTGGGTGATCGCCGGCTTGGCGCCCAGGCCGCTCGAGACCGCCATCTTGACGCGGTCCTTCGGATGGCGGCCCATCGGCGCATCGATGGTGCCCGACAGGTTAGGCGTGCCCCACACCAGCGCAAAGTATTCGCGCTTGACGCTGCGGGCCTGCAGCTGGCGCACCAGGTCGGTCTGCGCGGCCAGGGTCTTGCCCACCACCATCAGGCCGCTGGTATCCTTGTCCAGGCGGTGCACGATGCCGGCGCGCGGCACCGAGGCCAGCTGCGGCGCGTGGTGCAGCAGGCCGTTCAGCAGCGTGCCCGACCAGTTGCCGGCGCCGGGGTGCACGACCAGGCCGGCCGGCTTGTTGATCACCATGATGTGCTCGTCTTCGTAGACGATGTTCAGGGCAATCGCTTCCGGTGCGAAGGCGGTGTCTTCGGGCGCCGGCTGCGGCTCGACGACCACGGTTTCATCGCCGTAGGCGGTGTTCTTGCCGCGCGCCGGCTTGCCGTCGACCAGCACGTGGCCGCCTTCGAACCAGAGCTGCAGGCGGCTGCGCGAGAACTGCGGCACCAGCGCGGCGACGACCTTGTCGAGGCGTTGCCCGCAGGCGTCGGCGTCGAGGTGCAGGGTGATTGGAGAGAGATCGATGCCAGGGGCAGGAAACTCGGCAACGATTTCGTCGTCAAAATCGGGGTCCAGGGGCAAATCCGCCGAATTCGGCGCAGGAGTTAATATCACGTCAGTCCCATCGGCTATAATCAGCCGTTCGTTGAATCTAGGTAAAACTTTTCTGCAAAAAGCTATGCAAAAAAAATTGTTGGTGGTGGTTGCTACGAGTGCCTTGCTGGCCCTGTCCGGTTGCGGGATGTTGCCGTCGAAAACCGACGAGACCCAGAAGTGGTCAGCGGAGAAATTATACGCTGAGGCACGCGAAGAGATGAGCGCCGGCCAGTACGATGCCGCGATCAAGCTGTTCCAGCGCCTGGAATCGAACTATCCGTTCGGCACCTACGCCACCCAGGCGCAGATGGAAATTGCCTACGCCTATTACAAATCCTCGGACCCGGCCGAAGCCCTGGCCGCCGTCGAGCGCTTCATCAAGCTGCACCCAAACCACCCGCAAGTCGACTACATGTACTACCTGCGTGGCCTGGTGAACTTCAACGACCAGATCGGCTTCCTGAGCGTGGTCTACGCGCAGGACCCGTCGGAGCGCGATCCGCGCGCCACGCGCGAAGCCTTCGCCGCCTTCAAGTCGCTGGTCGACCGCTTCCCGAACAGCAAGTACGCGCCGGATGCGATCGCCCGCCTGAACTACCTGATCAACGCGATGGCGCAGTACGAAGTGCACGTGGCGAACTACTACTTCCGCCGCGGCGCCTACATGGCTGCCCTGAACCGCGCGCAGAATGCGGTCAACGACTACAGCGAATCGCCATCGCGCGAGGAAGCGCTGTTCATCATGATCCGCTGCTACGACAAGCTCGGCATGTTCGACCTGCGCGACGACACCCAGCGCGTGTTCGTCCGCAACTATCCCGAAAGCCGCTTCATGAACCCGAACGCCAGCGGCGACGCGCCATGGTGGAAGTTCTGGTCGAAGTCGGGCCCGAAGCCGGCGCCGAAGGATGTGCTGGCGAAATGACCGCCGCTGCGCGGCGATGATCCGGACGTGATGATCATCGCCTGCGCTGCATGTGCCCCGCTGCCGGACGGGTGACGCATCACCCGGCCGGCAGCGCGTCACGCTCTCAAGCCTCCAGCTTGCGCCGGAATACCCAGGTCCGCTCCTTCGATGCTTCCGGCACGAACGCATAGCCATCGGCATCGAACGCCTTCAACGCCTCCGGATCCGTGATCCCGTTCTCGATCGCATAGCGCGCCATCATCCCGCGCGCCCGCTTGGCGAAGAAGGAAATGATCTTGTACTTCCCGTTCTTCCAGTCCTCGAACACGGGCGTGAGCACCGGCGCGTCGAGCAGCCTGGGCTTGACCGACTTGAAGTATTCTTCGGAAGCCAGGTTCACCAATGCCGTCGAGCCGGTCTTCGCCAGTTCGGCATTCAGGGCCTGGGTAATGGTCTCGCCCCAGAAGGTGTACAAGTCCTTGCCGCCGGGATTGGCCAGTTTGGTGCCCATCTCCAGCCGGTAGGGATGCATCAAATCGAGCGGCCGCAGCAGGCCATACAGGCCCGACAGGATGCGCAAGTGGCGCTGGGCGAAGGCGATCGACGCGGGCGGCAGGCTGCGCGCATCGAGCCCGCCATAGACGTCGCCGTCGAAGGCCATCACCGCCTGATGGCCTTCGGCATGGTCCGCCGTCCAGCTGGCGTAGCGCGCCACGTTCAGGGCCGACAAGGCGTCGGAGATGTGCATCAGGTCGCCCACCTGGCCGGGCGACAAGTCGCGCAGCACGCCGATCAATTGGCCGGCGCGGTCGATGAAAGCGGGAAGCGTGTGTTCCTGGGTGGGAGTCGGGGTGTCGAGGTCGAGCGATTTGGCAGGCGATATAACAAGCAGCATAGTCAACGTAAAAGCAATTAATATTTCCTATATGATACCCGCTTCCGTCCCTGTCATCGTTCTTGACACCAATGTCTGCCTGGATCTGTTTGTCTTTCACGACAAGCGCTGGGACAGCCTGCTGCAAGCGCTCGAAAGCGGCGCCATCCAGGCCGTGACCCGCGCCGACTGCCGCGACGAATACCGCGTGGTGCTGCACTATTCCCACCTGCCGCTCGACGCAGCCAGCCGCGAACAAGCCGCTGCCCGCTTCGACAGCCTGGTGCAGGTGGTCGCGCCCGACAGCAAGCCGATCCGCCTGCCCGTGTGCAGCGACCGCGACGACCAGAAATTCCTGGAATTGGCGCGCGACGCCGGCGCCGCCATCCTGGTGACCAAGGACAAGGCCCTGCTGAAACTCGGCCGCAAGACCCAGCAGGCCGGCATGTTCCGCATCATGTTGCCCGAGGCCTGGGTGAGACTGCACGCGCCGTTGCCGGTAGAATCGGCAGACCGTCCACGCTTCCCCGAGCCATGAACACACCCGTCCTGCAGTCGCGCCTGCCCGCTGTTGGCGCCACCATCTTTTCCACCATGTCGGCCCTGGCGCTCCAGCATGGCGCCGTGAACCTGGGACAGGGGTTTCCCGATTTCGGCTGCGACCCGCTGCTGCTCGATGCCGTAAACGAAGCCATGCGCGCCGGCCATAACCAGTACCCGCCGATGCCGGGGGTGCCGGCGCTGCGCGACGTCATCGCGGCCAAGATCGCGCGCCTCTACGGCCACGCCTACGACGCCAACACGGAGATCACGGTCACCGCCGGCGCCACCCAGGCCCTGACCACGGCCATCCTGTGCTGCGTGCATCCGGGCGACGAAGCCATCGTCATCGAACCGGCCTACGACAGCTATGCGCCGGCCATCGCCCTGGCGGGCGGCGTGGCGGTGCCGGTCCACATGGCAGTCGGCCCGGAGGGCTATAGCGTGCCCTGGGATACATTGGCGGCGTCCATCACGCCGCGCACCCGGCTGATCGTCATCAACTCGCCGCACAACCCCACGGGTTCGGTCCTGCGCCGCGCCGACCTCGACCGCCTGGCCGGGATTGTCGCCGGCACCGATATCCTGGTGCTGTCGGACGAGGTCTACGAGCACATGGTCTATGATGGCCAGCGCCATGAATCGGTGGCCAGCCACCCGGTCCTGGCCGAGCGCGCCTTCGTGGTGTCGAGCTTCGGCAAGACCTATCACGTCACCGGCTGGAAGGTCGGCTACGTGGCGGCCCCGGCGCCGCTCAGCGCCGAGTTCCGCAAGCTGCACCAATACAACGTGTTCACCGTGAACACGCCGATGCAGCACGGCCTGGCGCGCTACATGGCCAATCCGGCGCCCTACCTGGAACTGCCCGCCTTCTATCAGCGCAAGCGCGATGTGTTCCGCGCCGGCCTGGCGCAGACGCGCCTGCGCCTGCTGCCGGCCGACGGCACCTATTTCCAGTGTGTGGACTACAGCGCGGTCTCCGACATGCCGGAGGCGCGGTTCGCGCAGTGGCTGACGAGCGAATGCAAGGTGGCGGCGATCCCGGTTTCGGCTTTCTATAGCCAGGCCAAGGAGTCAGGGATCGTGCGCTTCTGCTTCGCCAAGCAGGACGAAACCTTGCAGCTGGCCTTGGCAAGGCTGGCGCGGCTCTGAACGGCCGAACGACTCGATTGTCTATGTGAGGGAAACAATCCTGCCCCACCGGGGCGGATTGTCTACACGCGGGAAACCGGTCAGCGCGCCACTTGCTGGAGCTTGCGCTCGACAAAGCCTTGCAGTTCGCCCGACAGGGTGCCCGCCGCCCTGGCGCGGCGGTAGGCGTCGGCCGCTTCGGCATTGCGCTTCTCGGCTTGCAGCGACAGGCCCAGGCCCATCCACCACACGCCGTTTTCCGGCGCGCCGCGCAAGGCATCCTGGTACTGGTCGATGGCTTCGCGGTGGCGGTTCTGGCGTTGCAGCGCGCCGGCCAGGAAGGCGTGGTATTCGCCATGCCCGCTTGCGTACGGCAGCGTGCGCAGCAAGGTGTCGATGCCGTTGCCGCCGCGTTCGATCTGCAGGCGCGCCAGCAGCATCGCCAGCGCCGGCTGGCGCGCGTCCAGGGCCAGGGCGGCCTGCAGCTCCGTGACCGCCTCGTCGCCGCGCTTGTTCTCGACCAGCAGGCCGACCAGGGTCTGGCGCGCCGCGTCGTGCCGCGGATGCATGCGCAGCGTTTGCTGCAGGCCGGCGATGGCTTCGCCGACGCGGCCTTCCTGCAGGCTGGCCAGCGCGCGGCGGTAGGTGTTGTCGGCGCGCTGGGCGCCGGTTTCGCTGCGGCCGAGGCTGGCCGATGGCGGCGTGTCGCTTTCCTGCGCCGCGCCATTGATGCCGCCGGCGGCGGCATCCTTGCGCTTCAGGGAAGCGACCCAGGCCGCATCGGTACGGGCAGTGATGGCGGCGCGCTCCTGTTCGGCGCGCAGGCGGCGCTCGGCGGCGGCGCGCCCGGCGGCCGGCAGCGCGGCGATGCGGGCTTCCTCGGTGGCCCAGCGGCGCGCCAGGCGCGCTTGCTCGGCCTCGGCGCGCGCGTTGGCCACTGCCCAGGTGGTAGCGGATGGCGCAGGCGTGCGGCGCACCGGGGCGCCATCGCCAGCCTGCCCGCTTGCGGCACGTGGCGTTTTCGCCGCCACGGCTTGCGTGGCAAGGGCCTCGGACTCGGACTCAGACTCGGACTCGGACTCGGCCTGCTGCGCCGCTGGAGCCGGAGACTCGGCCACCGGCGCAGGCTCAGTTGCGGCGACCGGTGCCGGCGGTGCGACCGGCGCCGGCGCCACCACCGGCGCCGCATCGAAGCTCTTGCCCTTCAGCGGCAACAGCATCCAGGCCGTGATGCCCAGCGCCGCGGCGATCAGGCCGGCGCTGATGGCGGCGATCCGGCGCTTCGAGCGTAGCCGCACTTCCGGCGCCACCGGCTTCACGTCGGACGACATCTCCCCGGCACGGGCGTTGCCGCGTGCATCGAGGTCCTGCAGCATTTTATTTATCAGGCTCATCGTACAAAGGTCCAGGCAAGTCCTGCGGCCATCGCGGCCACGGCGCCCATGCCGGCCAGCCAGGGCCACACACGGCGCTTGGCCGCGATGGTATCGGCGGCGGCGGCGGCAATGTGGGCGGCGCTCACCTGCTGCCGTCCCTGGCCGTAGCACAGCATCAGCGCCTTGTGGGCAAGGATGTTCACCAGGCGCGGGATGCCGCCGCTGGCGCGGAACAGTCGGGAAATCGCCCCGCGCGAGAACAGGCGCGCGCCACCGAACCCGGCCACGCGCAGGCGGTGCGCGATGTAGTAATCGAGGTCGTCGCGCCCTAGCGGGCCGAGGTGGTAGTGAAAGGTGATGCGCTGGGCCAGCTGGCGGATCGATTCGTTTTCCAGCTTGCGGTTCAGCTCCGGCTGGCCGAACAGCACGATCTGCAGCAGCTTGCGCTTCTCGGTTTCGAGGTTGGTCAGCAGGCGCAACGCCTCCATGGTTTCCAGCGGCAGCGCCTGCGCTTCGTCGATGCAGAGCAGCACGCGCTTGCCCTCGCCGGCCAGTTTCAACAGGTGGTGCGTGATGGTTTTCAGCAGCAGGTGCTGGTCCACTGCGCGGTCCAGCGACAGTTCCAGCTCGTCGGCCAGGGCCAGCATCAGGGTGCGCGGTTCGAGGTAGGGATTCGGGATATAGGCGGTGATGAAATCCTCGCCCAGGGTCGCCATGAACTTCCTGCACAACAGGGTCTTACCCGTGCCGACTTCGCCCGTGATCTTGATGAAGCCCTCGCCGCTGCGGGCCGCGACCAGCAAGGTGTTCAGCGCTTCCTGCGAGCGCGGGCTGCCGAAAAAGAAACTCGTGTCCGGCGTGATGCCGAACGGCAGCTCGCGCAGGCCGAAATGCGCTTCGTACATCAGCGGCGCTCCAGCGTGCGCGGATCGAGCTGTTCGATGCGGCGCGTGGTGTCCAGCAAATCCTGGTTCCAGCTGTTGGCGCTGTCGACGATGGTCGGCTTGATCAGCACCACCAGCTCGCGCTTCTGGTTCACCTTGTTCTTGTTGCGGAACAGCGCACCCAGCACCGGCACGTTGCCGGCGCCCGGCAGCTGGCTGGTGTCGTCGGTCGAGGCCTGGCGCATCAACCCGCCGATGGCGACCACTTGCCCGTCCTGGCCGCGGACAATGCTGTCCAGTTCCGAGGTGCTCGATGCCGCCAGAGGCAGGCTCAGCGACCCGGCCGAACCCAGGTTCACGCCCTTGGTCACGGTGCTGACCTGGCTGACCGAGGGGTGCACGTGCAGCAGGATGTTGCCGGCGTCGTCGATCTGCGGGGTCACGTCCAGCACCACGCCCGAGAAGAAGGGCTGCAGGGTCACGCTCGGCGTCACCGTGTCGCCGGTGGCGTTGCTGGTGATGTTGGTCTGGACGCCGGTCACGTAGAACTCGTCGGTGCCGATCTTCAGCACGGCCTTCTGGTTGTTTACCGCCGCGATGCGCGGGCTCGAGAGCACATGCACGGTGCCCTGCTGCTCGAGGAAGGAGATCAGGGCCGCGAAGTTATTCGTCTGCACGGCCAGGCCGAACAGCGAGCCGGCCGCGTTTGCCGCGTTCGACAGCGAGAAGCCGGTGCTGGCCGCCAGGCCCGTGCCGTTGGCGATCACCGGCGGCTGGCCGCCGGTATAGGGGAGCGGCGCCAGCGCCGTGCCCGGCCCGATCAGGCCGCCCGAGACGCGGTTCCCGTGCGAGCTCTTGATCGAGGCAAAGGTGGCCCAGTTGATGCCGCTCTGGAACTGGTCGTTGAGTTCCACTTCCAGGATCTTCGCTTCCAGGATCACCTGGCGGTCGACCGACAACTGGGTGGCCTTCAGGTAGGCGTCGACGTTGCGCAGTTCTTCCGGCATGGCGCGGATCACGATCACGCCCGACTGCGGGCTGACCACCAGGCTGCGCCCGCCCTGCCTGCCGCCGACGATGGCTTCCAGCGACAACGCGAGGTCGCGCCAGAAGTCGTTGTTCGAGGTCGTGTTGACGTCGCTGCTCTGGACCCCGTAGTTGTTCTGGCCGTTCGGATTGTTCGGATCGTTGTTGTTACTGTTATTGTTGTTGCGGTTGTTCTGGTTGTTGTTGCTATTCCCGGAACCCTGGTTGCCGTTGCCGTTGCCGTTGTTGCCGGCGTCGGCCACCGAGGTCGAGGTCACGCGCAGGTTCGAGCTGCCGCTGCGGTTGCCGACCAGGTAGTTCACGCGGAACATGCGGGTCTGCATGGTGAGCGGACGGATGCTGACGCGGTTGCCGTCGATCTTGTAGTCGTAGCCGTACATGTCGCGCACGGCGTCGAGCGTCTCGGCCAGGGTCACGTCCTTCAGGTTGGCGCTGATGCTGCCGGCCACCTCGGGGTGGACCACCATGTTGTAGCGGGTGCCGGCCACGATCGAGCGGAAGAACTGCTGCGCGGGCACGTTGTTGAAGGCGACGTTGAAGCGCTCTTCCAGCGCCGGACGCGCCTTCGGCAGTTCGCGCGCGAGGGCGGCGGCCGGCGGCAGCAGCGCATCGGCCACGGCGTCGCCGGTGGCCGGGACGTTTGCTGCCGGCGCACTGGCGGCGCTGGCCGTGGCGACCTCGCGCTTGATGGCGTCGTAGGTCGCGTGCGGCGGCGTGGCCTGGCAGCCGGCCAGGAAGGCAACGCCGGAAACGAGTCCGGTATTGAGCAGGCTGGCGTAAAGGGTACGTTTTTTCATCGTCATTTGAGTATGTCAGTCCACACGGACGCGCTCGACGCCGCCCGCAAGGGGCGCGCTGGCAGGCGCATTCAGTTTCAGCACGCGCCGCTCGCGGCCGCGTACCAGCTCGACTTCGTTCGGGGTCATGCGCGTCACGCGCGCACCCTTGAATGTGTCGCCCAGACGCACCGTCTCGCCATCGATCACAGCCACGTGGCGCCCGCCGGGCTGGCGCCCGATCAGGATCGATTGCAGCTGCGGCCCGCTGGCGCCAGGCGCCGCGGCCTGCGCGGCGGCGGCGCCGCCCGGCATCAGGGACGCCGGCGGGCGGGTCGGGTCGCGCAGCGCCTGGGCGGCGGCCGGAGCCAATGCCGGAATGCAGCAGGCGGCGAGCAGCGCCAGGGTCCAGGCGCGCTTCACAGTTTCATCCATTTACGGTCCAGGCTCAGGGTGTACAGGGTCAGGGTCAGGCGCGCGCTGGGCCAGGTTTCGGCCTCGAGCTGCGCGCGGCCCCAGAACAGCTGGGTCGGCAAGCCTTCGAGCGTATGCATGTAGGCGACCATGTCGAGGTAGCTGCCGCGCACGGTGATTTCCACGCCGTGACGGTAGAGCAGCTCGGCGGTGCCCGGGGTCGATGAAGCCGCAGGCGCCGGCGCAGGCGCAGGCGCAGCCCCAGGCGCAGGCGCCGACGCATCCGGCGCAACGGCGCTCACGCGGCGGCTCGCCTCCAGCACCGACTCCACCGGCAGCGTGCGCATCGCGACCAGGGTCAGGCGGCCGTTCGCGCGCAGGATGCTGTCGAGCAGCGGCGCCATGCGCTCCGGCGCCACCAGGCCGTTCTGCATCGCGCGCAGCTGCCCGCTCAGGGTCTCGGTGTCCTTGCGCACCGCGGCCAGGCGCGTGCGCTCGGCCGCGTCGGGGTCGACCTGGGCCGCTTCCACGCGGGCGCGGATCTCGTTATCGATGCCCTCGATGTTGTTGTTCTGCTGGCTGATCCGGGCATTCAGCACATCCTGCTTGCGCAGCTGCGGGCCGAGCGCGAAGAAGTGCATCAGGAACACGATCACCGCCGCGCAGGCCGCGAACAGCACGATGCGCTCGCGCAGGCTGAGGGCGTCGATGCGCGTGGCCAGTTTGGTCCATTGTTGTTTCATGTGCGCGGCGCCTCGGTGTTCGATTGCAGGCTGAATTCGACGTAAGGGGCCGGCGCAGGCGGCGCCGTGGCCGCGGCAGGCGCGCCGGCGGCGGGCGCCGGGCGCTCCCCTTCCGAGATCTGCAGGCTGCCGAAAGCCTTGCCCTGCATCACCGGTTCACGCGTCAGGCGCGTCAGGTAGCCCGGCACCGATTCGGGATCGAGGGCGCGGCCGCGCACGCCGATTTCGCTGCCGGCGCCAGAGATGCTGAGGCCGGTCAGCCACAGGCCGTCCACATGCTGGCGCGCCAGCGCGCGGAAGTATTCGGCATAGCCGCGCGTGTTGCCGAGGCCCCCGCCAGCGAGCACGCCGGACACGTCGCGCAGCGCGCCCAGCTGGCGTTCGGCCTCGGCCACTTCGGCGGCCAGCGCCGGGTCTTTCTGGCGTGCCGGGAATTCGGCGTTCACCGCCGCCAGGCGCGCCTGGCGCGCCGCCAGCTGGGCGGCGCCGGCGTCGGCCTCCTTCTGCAGCGAGGCGACGCGGGCGCTGCCATAGAAAGCCATCGCCGTCACGCCCAGCGCCAGCACGCCCAGGGCCTGGGCCATGGTGCGCGTCGAGAAGATCTTCTTCTGCTGCAGGAAGATCGGATTGAACAGGTTGATCTGCTGGCTCACAGCACCGTCTCCTCATGGCGCAAGGCCGCGCCGAGCGGCACCAGGAAGCGCTGCTGCAGGCTCTTGTCGGCCAGCTCGGGCGTGCGCGAAAAATCGAACAGCGCCGCCAGGTCGAGGGTGTCGACCGGCATGTAGAGGTTGCTCGACAGGTATTCTTCCAGCCCGCTGATGGCCGACGGCGCCAGCACCAGCTTGGCCACGCTGACGAAGGAATACTGGCGCTCGAAGTTGTCGAGCGAGCGCTGCAGCTCCAGCGTGATACGGTCGAAACCGGCGTTCTTGCGGTCGTGTTCGGTGTCGAGCAATTGTTCCAGCGAAATGTCGATGCGGCGCGTCAGATACAGTTCGCCTTTATAGGACACGGTCAGCAGGCCGCCATCCTCGCCGAACGACAGCATGGCCAGGCCGCGGCCCGGCGGCTCGACCATCTTCGCGATGTTCCGCTGCGCCATCTCCGGAATGTCGATCACGGCCATGTCGATCTTCGCGCCGCTGAACAGCTTCTGGCGGCCTTCGATGATGCTGTTGCGCGCCGCGATGGCGAACATCGAGTGCTGGGCCCGCGTAGCGGCGCTCTCGTCGATCGGCAGATCGAGCACGTCGATGGTGGCGTCGTCGATGTGGAAGTCGAGCATGTCCTTCAGGCGCCAGCGCACGGCGGTCTTCAGCTCGTCGGCGGCCACATTCGGCGCGTCGACCGACAGCATCTGGTATTCGCCGGCGCCGAGCACGGTGCTGCACTGGTAGGCGTTCGCATGCAGTTCGCGGCCCAGCTTTTCCAGCAGTTCCGGCGAGACCTTACCCGGATAGAACACCGCCTGGCGTACCTGCGGACGGATATCCGGCGCGGTCTGCATGCTGACGGCGGCGATGCCGTCGCGATGCAGGCTGATCGCCAGCCACCCTTCTCTTTTCCTGGCTCTTCTAAAAAAACGCATGCGGGTCCGGTTCGGTGAGGAGACTGCTGTCGGGCCAGGCCCGTAAAGCCCTGATTATATTCAAGTATGGAAACAAAGCCATACAAAAAAGCGGTCGTTCTCTCGGTCCGCCCCGCGTTTTACGCTGTGGACGCTCAATACACCTCGCGCGCGTAGATCGTCGGTTTGCGCGCGGCGCCGAACACGACGCGCCCGCGCATGGAAGGAAGCCAGTCGAGCCCGTTCACCTGGACCCAGACGCTGCCGGCATACGCGGCGCCCGGCGCTGCAAGCCAGTAGACGCCGGCGCCGCTGCCCAGCGTAATCGTCTGACCGGACGCGTCTTTCACCAGGTTCGTGTTGCAGTTCGCCAGGTTGCGCTCGGCGGCGGCCGGGTCCCGGGCGCCGGCGGTCTTCAGGTCGCGCAGGCAAGCGCTGAAGACCGATGCCGGCGCGAACGCGGCGCCGGTGGTGTCGGTGTCGTTGTTCCAGTTGACGCCGTCGAAGTACTGCGCCTGCACCTTCAGCGGCGTGCGCCGGGTATTCGTGCCTTGCGCACTGCTGACGCTCAGGCGGCCGTTGACGAGCATGATGCCGGCTTCTTCGGCATCGTCGGGATTCGGCCGGCGCGAGGTGACGCTCGCTTTCGCATTCCCGGGCAGGTTCTCGCTGGAGGTGGCGCGGATGTACATCGCCGCCGGCGCGCTGGGCACCGTCGTCGCGTCGACGCTGTACTTGACCGCCAGTTCGCCGCTGGTGCTGCCGCTCATGCGCGCCACGCCCTGCGGATCCAGGCCCAGCTGGGTGATCTGCAGGGCCGGTATCGAGGGCTGGTCCTGGCCCTCGGCGCTGACCGCACTCAGCGTGATCGGGCGCCGCCACGCGCCTTGATAATTCGCGAGCGGTTTACCCTTTGCATTGAAGGCACTCACCTGGACATCGAAAGGCTGGCCTGAATACGCCGCCCCGCTGAGGTCGGGCGCACATTGCATCGCCTCCTCGCATTCCAGTGGCGGCGCCGCGATCGCGGTTTCGTAATAGGCCGGGAAAAAGCGCCCGACCACCGTCGCCGCGGCGGCATTCACGTCGATGCCTGTCGCCAGATAATTTTCCAGCGTGGGCCGCAGGGTGATGATGCCGACGTCGCTGTAGTCGAGCTTGAGCGCTACGCCGCCCTCGCTGTTGCGGCTGCGGCTGGAGATCGTCAGTTCACCGGCGCTCGCCATCGGCACCGGCCCTTTACCCAGCTCCATGGCAATCTCCGGCACCTGGGTCTCCTTGCCGAAATTCGGCGCGGGTTTGCCATCGCTCAGCAGCGCCACCACCAGCGCATTCACATTCTCACCGGCGCGCGCAAAGCCGGGACCGTCGGCAGTGGTCGCGCCCGGATTGCCCACGCCGTCGCTGTTGGCAATGCTCGCGAAAGCCAGCGCGGTCGGCACCGAGGTGAAGCTGCCCGAGGACGCCACGTTCTTGTTAGCGAGCAGGTTCAGCTGAACCGTGCCCACGTCGCCATAGCTGAAGCCGGTCTGAGCGAGCGCGGTCGATGCCTTGCCCTTGGCAAAACTCATGTTGACACTGTTCGACCAGGCGCCCGTGGTGGCCGCCGCCGGCACCGTCCCGTTGGCCGAACACGCCGGCAGCGTGGCGCCGGCGTACACCGCCTTCACCGTGCCGCTGGCCGGGTTCTGGCAGCTCAGGCTGAACTGCATGGGCACGGTGGAATCGGTGCTCGTACTGAGCGACATCGCCTGCTTGTTCGCATTGATCGCGGTCACATAGATGGTCGCCGGAGTAGTCGCGCCGCCGTACATGGTCTGCTCGTAGATGGGGCAAGCCGCAGACCCGAGCGTGGCGCCGATCGCGCACTCTCTGGTGGTGAATGCATAGCCCGCGCTCGCCACCGGGGCGACGATCCCCGTTGCCACGTCCGACGCCGTGTTGTTCGACTGGTTGTTGTCCGAGGTGCCGCTGACGGTGGCGGTGTTCGTCAGGGTGCCGGTCTGCTTCACGGTGGCGTTGATGGTCAGCGCCGGCGCGCTCAGGTTCGGCCCCAGCGACTGCCTGTAGGTGCAGGTCACGTTCTGGCCGCTGGCGGAACAGGTCCAGCCGGTGCCGCTGGCCGAGACATAGCTCATCCCGGCCGGCAGGGTGTCGGTGACGGTGATCGGTCCGGCCTCGGTGTAGGGGCCGTTGTTCCTGACGGTCAGGGCATAGCTGGCGGCCTGCCCCACCTGCAGCGAGCCGCCGCGCACCATGGAGATCGACAGATCCGACACCGCCATGCTCGGCACCACCATGACGATGGCGTTCAGCAGCACCAGGTCCTGGCCGGCGCGGTAAGTGGTGGTGACGCTGGGCTGGATCAGGATCCATTGCACCACCTCGGTGTCGTAGACATCGAAGTCGATCCCGTACGATGCGGCGTCGCGATTGACATTGCTCTTCGAATTGAACTGGTTGCCGGTCGGGTTCATGTCGTCGCTCAGCTCGTTGTTCTGGAACAGGAAGCTTTCTCCGGAAGCTTGCAGGCTGTTGTCGCCCTCCCAGGTGATGTGGCCGACACGCGCTTTTTCGCGCACGGGTATCCAGGGAGTCGGCCAACGGAAGTTGTTCGCAGTAAGCGCAAATTCGTTGTTCTGCAGGTAGCGGAAGCCCTCGTACAGATTCAGCACCCGTTCCAGCTCGTTGGGGTGGGAGTACACCACCAGCAAGGAAAACCCGCCGAGCACCGCCTGCGCCGCACACCACGGAGCGCCGGTCGACACTGTCAGCCCGGAAAAGCTGTAGGTCCCCGCCCCCTTGGCCTTGACGTCCTCGGTGACGTCGGCGGCGCCGCCGAAATAGTTCATCCCGTTGCCCACCGTGGCGGACGTGTATTTGCGGGTCGCGTTGACCGTCTTCTTTTCGAAGCTGACCGTGTAGTCGGCCGGGCCCGAGCCTGACCAGTACAGCTGGGCCGACAGGACGACGGCGCCTGTAGGCAGGCTCAGCACGGCGGTGCGGTCCGCGGTCGACGACGCCACCGAGCACGCGTTCACACTGTTGCTCGCCGTACGCAGCGTCACCTGGGTGCCGGTAAAATTGACCGGACCGTTGAAAATCTGGCTCAGGGCGATTGCCGTATCGGCATGCGCCGGCGCGCACAGGAGCAGGCCCGCCAGCAGGCCCGCCGCCGCGCAGAACGCCGCCAGCGCACGCAGCATGGCGCGCGCCGGCGCCATCACAGCTCCACCTCGAGCACGCGTTCGACGTAGTCCGCGCCCCTGGCGGCATTCACGCAAGTGGTGCCGGACGTGGTGCAGGCGGTGGCGCGGATGATCCAGCGCGTCAGGTCGGCGCCGGTGTTCGTCTCCGGACCCGCCGCCGCGGTGCAGGTAACCGTCACGGCGAAGCCGGCCAGGACCGAATCGGCCGGGAGCGCGAACGAGCCGGCGCACTGCGGGGACTTGGTGGCGCGCTGGAACAGGCTCCATTCGATGCCGGCGCGCGCGGCCTGGTAGGCACGCACGCCCATCTCGTCCAGGGTGCTGGACTGGCGCTGGGCCGTGAAGACCGACACCAGCGCGGTGGCCAGGCCGGCCAGCACCACCAGCAGGAAGATGGCGGTCACGAGGCCGGCGCCGCCGCTGCGGCGCGGCGCGGGAAGAAAAAAGGACGGTTGCTTCATGGCGTATTATCGATCTGCACCTGGTGCACGAGGCGTACAGCCGGATCGGCGAGATTTCGTGTGCGCAACGACAGCGTGATCACGACCAGGCCCAGGCGGCTGGCCGCGACATGGTCGCTGCGAAACACGTTCGCGCAGGTGGCGACGCGCGCGGCGAGCACGGCGGCCTGGCCGCCGGCAGGCGGGACCGCCATGGCGGGGTTGATGCCGTAACCGGCGTAGCGGCGCAGCTGGAAACCGCCGTTCGGCGCCGCCTCGCACACATACGAGACGGCGCCGCTGACGACCTGGAAGCGCGATTCCGGCGACGGCATCGGCAAGGCCTGGACGAAGCGGTTGGAACGCAGCGTGACGAGCGGCGCCTGCACGTTCGCGGCGACCGGGGCGGCGACCTGCGACATGACGGCGCTGTTCGCTTCATAGGCATCGGCGCCGGGCACGCCGAGATTGAACACGGCGATGTAATCGTTCGCCAGCACCGGCTGCGGCAGGCTTCCGACGACAGTGAAACCGAGCGCGTTCGGGTCGGTGAACGACAGCGCGGTGCCGCTCTTCGCATCGTCCTCGACCGCGACATAGCGGCCGCCGGTCCTGGTCATCAGAAATTCGATGGCGCTGCCGGCCGCGTTCACGCGCACGCTGTTCGGCAGCGCCAGCCGGATATCGCGCGCCATGCGGCGCAGCGCCAGGTCGGCTTCGTCGCTGGCCTCGGCGCGCGCGACCGCGTCCACATAGCCCTGGATCGGCGCGCGGATGAACACCGCCACGATCGCACCCAGGATGCCGATGATGACGATCACCATGACCGCCTCGATCAGCGTGAAACCGTGCTGGCGTGAGCGGCGCATCGTCAGAAGCCCGGGCGCGCGTAGCGCGTGCGGTAGGCGTCGAGCACCACCGGATCGCCGGCGCCGGACGCCACGCTGACGCGTATCCGCAACACGTCGGTGTTCGCCGCGGCGCCGCCGGCCGTGCCGATGTCGTTCAGGCGCGCCGGCGTGATCGTGACAGTGGCGCTGTAGCCGTCCACGCCGATCGCCTGTCCGGTCAGATCGGTCAGCGCGCCGGCGGCGTTGTTGAAGGCGCTGGTCGCCACGTTCGGCTGGGTCACGTAATCGTTCACGTTGTCGTAGGGCCGAGGATTGACCGGCTCGGGCGCAAGCTGGCCCCAGTTTTCGCGTACCGCACACTTGGTCGGGTCGGTCTGGGTGTCGAAGTCGGACGAACTCGGATCGCACAGCGTGAAATCGGCCGCCCGCACTTCTTCCAGCAAGCCTTCCGCGATCATCAGCGCCTGCTTGCGGCGCAGCGGGTCGGCGCTGTTGGCGGTGGTGATGCGCATGACGGCCATGATGCTGGCCAGCGCCACCGAGACAATCACGATGAACATGATCAGCTCGATCATGGTCACGCCGCGCTGACGGCGTCCGGAGCTGCGCTCAGAACACATAGCCGGTCTCCGGCGCGACGCTGACGCTGCGGGTATTCCCGGTGCCGCTCAGGGTGATGGTCAGTCCGCCAAAGGTCGTGGCGCCTATGTCGAAAGGCTGGCCGAGGGCATTGAAGCCAAAGGCGGCGATGGCGCGATTGGCCGTGCCGCCGACACTGCCGGGACGGCCTTCGCACATCCAGTTGCGTGCATTGCAGGCGGCGCGGGTGGCGGCGGAATCGCTGTTCTGGCCACCGGGGGCAAGCACGCGGTTATTCGCGGCGCAGGCGGTTTCGTTGGCAAAGCAGAGGGCGGCGCTGTTCGGACCCAGAATCACGAAGACGTCGCGGTGCTGGGCGATGGCGACCTTCTGGCCGTAGCGCAGGATGCTGCGCAGCTGTTCGGTGGCGGCTTCGGCGTCATACACCGAGCGCTCGAAAAAACGCGTGATCGCCAGCGCCGACAGGATGCCGGCGAGGACGATCACGACGATGAGTTCCACCATGGTGAAACCATGGCGGCCGGCGAACCGGCGGCCGGCGCTCCGGCGGCCGGCGAACCGGCGGGGGTGGCTGGATGCGCGGTTCAGGTCGACGTGCACGCCAGCCACTTTGCCTGAAGGATTACTGGCAGTTTGCGGCAGTCGCGTCGGCGCCCAGAGCCACGGTCGGCACGGTGTTGACCGCGGTTGCCGGGGTGTAGGTCAGGAAGCACTTGACAGCGGTCGCGGTGTCCTTGATGTTGGTCGGCACGATAGCGATCGAACCGGCAACGACGGTCGGACGGACAGCGGTGGCAGGGCCCGCGGTGTACACGGTATAGTCGCTGAACAGGCCAGCCGCTTTCATCAGGTTTTCATACGCGTCGGCGCCACTGGCATCGACGATGGCTGGATAGCCCGAATTGGCGTTCATCGCCACGTTGATGCCTTCGACGCTCTGGGTCGCTTCCGGCTTGACCAGGAAGCGGCCGTGGGTCATGGCGGCGGTCGCGGTCAGCGCGCCCCGGGCAGCGTTCAAGCTGGCGACACGGGCATCGCCGCTCAGATTGGTGAAGCGCGGCAGCGCGGTGGCGGCCAGGATGCCGAGGATCACGATCACGACGATCAGTTCGATCAGGGTGAAGCCGCCTTGTGCAGATTTGATGCTTTTGTTCATTCCGTTTCTCCGAGATAGATAAAAAATGCGGGGGAGCCGCTTGATTGCCTTAGTGGTTAGCTGCGACCGGCTGGCTGTCTGTTTCCACCAGCACCAGGCCTTCGGTGACCCCGCTCCGTATTTCTGATTTAACCGGATTGGGCACGTGAAGCCATTTTACCTTGAACCTAAGAAATTTCGGTGTTTCAGCAGAAAAACTTTTAGATGAGGCCGATAGGTAAACCAGCGTCAAACTGGCCTTATCGAAGTACCAATTCGCCTTCGGAAGTGCGCTTTCGTTAGGAGAATAATATTCGCCGATATAGTTTTTTGGTCGATACGCTAACCAATCCATCGGATTTTCTTGCGCTACAACCAATAAGGCATTCTTTCCGCCACTAGAAATTGCCTTGGAAGAACGCAATACCAGCGCAGTCTGCAGCGAACCGATGAGTTGTTTTGCCGCAACATATTCCGATTCACCGACATAGGCGGCCAGGCGGTTGACCAGCATCCCGCTCAGCAGGGTCAGCACGACCGCGGCCACAGCCAGCTCGATCAAGGCGAAACCTCGCCTCCTTCCGCTGCGGCCCAGCCTCATTGCCGGTGCAAGGCCGACTGGCCCAGGTCCCAGACCGGCAGGAAGATCCCGAGCGCCATGATCAGCACCATGATGCCGAGGAAGGTGATCAGGATCGGCTCGATCTGGGCCGACAGGGTCTTGAGCTCGTAGTCGACTTCGCGTTCGTACATCAGTGCGATCTCGTCCATCAAGTCGTCGAGCGAACCGGTTTCCTCTCCAACGGCGATCATCTGCAGCACGATGGGCGTGAACACATTCGCCGCGGTCGAGGTGCGCAGGATGCTCTCGCCGCGCTCCACGCCGTCGCGCATCTGCTCGATGCGGGCGGCAAGATACGCGTTGTCGGCGGTCTGCGCCACCACCGTCAGCGCCTGCACCACCGGCACGCCGGAGCGCATCGACAGCGAAAAGCTGCGCGCGAAGCGCGACATCGTCGACTTGTGGATGATCTTGCCGGCGATCGGCAGGCGCAGCTTGTAGCGGTCCCAGTCGTAGCGTCCCTTCACCGAGCCGACCCAGGAACGGAAGCCGAAGAAGCCGCCGATGGCCAGCGCCAGCAGCAGCGGCCAGTAGTCGAGCGTGAAGCGCGAGGTCGTCATCAGGATGCGCGTCATCAGCGGCAGCTCGGTGTGCAGGCTCTCGAACACCTTGGCAAAGGCCGGGATCACGAACACGTTCACGATGACCATGGCGATGAGCATCGCCAGCACCACGAAGCTCGGGTAGCGCAGCGCGGCCTTGACACGGTCTTTCATGTCGCGGTCGAACTCGAGGTGGTCGAACAGGCGCAAAAACACTTCTTCCAGGCGCCCGGTCATTTCGCCCACGCGCACCATCGACAGGTAGAAGGTGGAGAACGCTTCCGGGTGGCGCCGCATCGCGGCCGAGAGTTCGCGGCCGGCGTCGAGCGACTCGCGCAGGTCCTTGATCACGCGCCCGAAGGCGGGATTGGTCGCCGATTCCTGCAGCCCGCCCAGGCCGCGCATGATCGGCACGCCGGATTTCAGCAGCGTGTGCATCTGGCGGCTGAACAGCTGCACGTCCATCGAGCGCACCGGTTTTTCGCGCAGCCTGGCCCAGAGGGTGGCGGGCGCGCCGCTGTTACTGGTGACCTTGCGCGTCGTGGGCACGATCTCGACCGGCGTGACGCCGGTGCCGAACAGCTGGTCGGCCACGGCGCTGGAATCAGCCGCCTCCAGCACGCCCTGCATCAGTTCGCCGCGCGCGTTGCGGCCCTTGTAGGCAAAGAACGGCAACTCAGTCCTCCAGCTGGTTACTGATGCGCATCGCCTCGGCAATCGTCGTGCGGCCTTGTACCGCCAGCTGCACGCCGTGGCGGCGCAGGGTCTCGCCCGCCATCTCGCCGTGCGCCACCTTCAGGAAGTGGGCCGGATCCGGGTGATTCGCGGCGTCGGTGACGGCGCGCGTCATCTCCAGCAGTTCGTACACGCCGGTACGTCCCCGGTAGCCGGTGCCGTTGCAATGCGGGCAGCCTTTACCGTGGTGGAACTGAGCCTGCTCGGCGAAGTCGCCGAGTTCCGGGCGCAGCCAGGTGCGCTCGGCCGGCGTCGGCGCATAGGGCGTGCTGCAGCTTTCGCAGATCACGCGCACCAGGCGCTGGGCCAGCACCGCCTGCAGCGAACCGCCCACCATGTAGCGCGGCACGCCCATGTCCATCAGGCGCAGCGGGGTCGAGGCGGCGTCGTTGGTGTGCAGGGTCGACAGCACCAGGTGGCCGGTCATGGCGGCGCGCAGGCCGATCTGCGCGGTTTCCTGGTCGCGCATCTCGCCGACCAGCACGATATCCGGATCCTGGCGCAAGGCGGAACGCAGCACGCGCGCAAAGGAGAGCTCGATCTTTTCGTTCACCTGCACCTGGTTGATGCCCTGCAGGCGGTACTCGACCGGGTCTTCGACGGTGATCAGCTTCTTTTCCACCGAGTTCAGCTCGGCCAGCGCGCTGTACAGGGTGGTGGTCTTGCCGCTACCCGTCGGGCCGGTCACCAGCACCAGGCCGTTCGGGCGCCCGACGATGGCGCGGAAGCGCTCCAGCATCTTGCGCGGCATGCCGATCGATTCCAGGCGCAGCGTATTCCCGGCCTGGTTCAACAGACGCATGACCACCGATTCGCCGTACTGGGTCGGCATGGTCGAGATACGCACGTCGATGCGCTGGTTCTTGACCTTCATGGCGAAGCGGCCGTCCTGGGGCAGGCGCTTTTCAGAGATGTCCAGGTCGGCCATCAGTTTCAGGCGCAGCGCCAGCGGCGTGGCGATCTTGATGTCGGCCTCGGTCTGCAGGTGCAGCACGCCGTCGATACGGAAGCGGATCGCCAGGCGCCCTTCCTGCGGCTCGATGTGGATGTCGGAGGCGCGCACCTGGGTCGCGTCGTCGAACACCGATTGCAGCAACTTCACCACCGGCGCTTCCTCCAGCCCCGGGTTGGCGGTCATGGCGCCGAAGTCGACAAAGGCGTCGCCGATGTCGGCCTCGACTTCCTTGGCGAAGTCGGTGATCTCGCCGGTGCGGCGGTAGATGCGGTCGATCGTGTGCAGGACCTCGGTCTCGTTGACCACGGCCAGCTCGATGCCCTTTTTCAGCAGGCGCGCGATCTCGTCGTAGGCGAACAGGTCGGTCGGGTCGGACACGCCGACCAGCACGGTATGCGGGCGGTCTTCCAGCACCAGCGCCCGGAAGCGGCGCGCGGCCGTTTCCGGCAGCAGGCGCACCAGCTGGTCGCTGATGTTGTAGAACTTCAGGTTGATATAGGGAATGTTCAGCTGGCGCGCCAGCGCGCCCGAGATCTGGTCCTCGGTCACGAAGCCGTTCTCGACGAACACCCGGCCGAGCTTGCGCCCGGTGCGCTTCTGGTCGGCCAGCGCCTGGTTCAACTGCTCTTCGGACAACAGCTTTTGCTGGATCAGCACTTCACCGAGTCGAATCTTTTCCGGCCTGGCCATGTCACCCCTTGCGTTTGATCTGGAAATGGGGAGTCATTCTAAGGCAGAACAGCTCAACATTTACCGACGGAATTTATTTCTGTGGCCCGGAAGCGTCGCTCGGCGGGTTGATGCGTGTAAGATAAACAATACAAGCGCATGATGCCGGGTCAAACGATCTCGCCCCTTCCGCATCCCAGGTCCGTCATGCGCCACGTCCGCGAATAACGATAAAGGATGCAGATGCCTGAACCCACCGACGCCCGCCGCCGCATTTTCCTGATGCGCCATGGCAGCGTCACCTATTTCGACGCCGCCGGCAAACCGGTATTACCAGAGCAAGTCCCCCTGAACGACGAAGGCCGGGCCCAGGCCGATGCTGCCGGCGCCGCCTTTGCCGCCGCCGGCGTGCGGTTCGACCGCGTGATCGTCTCCGGCCTCCCGCGCACCGTGGAAACGGCCGAGCGCGTCCTGGCCGTCACCAAACAAGACATCGCCCTCGACACCTGGCCCGAACTCCACGAAATCAAGGGCGGCCGTCTCTCCGCCATCCCCGGCGCCGAGCTGAAACGCGCCTTCACCGGCGCCTTCGAAGGCCTGGTCGACCCGGCGCAGCGCTTCCTCGGCGGCGAGTCGGTGGGCGAGATGATGGACCGCGTCCACCCCGCCCTCGACAGGCTGCGCGCCGACCCCGGCTGGGACACGGTGCTGCTGGTCCTGCACGGCGGCGTCAACTGCGCCATCCTCTCGCTCGCCCTCACCGGCCAGCGCCTGTTCCTGGGCGGCCTGGCGCAGACGGCCGGCTGCATCAACGCCCTTGACGTGGGCCAGGACAGCGCCGATTGGGTGGTCCGTTTCGTGAACCATGTGCCCCCGGCGCCGCTCCAACTGGGGTCGCGCCTGACCACCATCGAAGCCTTGTTCGCCCAGTACCGCCGCTCGCGCTGAACCCGTCGGTTCGCCTGGCAAAACGCATGAAAAAATAACAAAACAAATAGCACGGTCGTGCATTTCATCGGCTAGAATCATCCGACAACAACACAGGAGGAGACGCCAGTGTACGAAGAAATGATGGGCACCAAGCCGGTGTCCGAGGGCCAGAAATTCGATGTCGACGCGCTCGCCGCCTGGCTGCGCGAACACGCGCCGGGCTTCCCGTCCGGTCCGCTGGAAATCGAGCAGTTCAAGGGCGGGCAGTCGAATCCCACCTTCAGGCTACGCGCGGGCGGCCGGCAATTTGTCTTGCGCACCAAGCCCGGCCCGGCCGCCAGGCTGCTCCCATCCGCCCATGCCATCGACCGCGAGTTCCGCGTGATGCAGGCCCTGCACGGCGCCGGCTTCCCGGTACCGCGCCAGATCGTGCTGTGCACCGACGAATCCGTCATCGGGCGCGCCTTCTTCCTGATGGAGTGTGTGGAAGGCCGCGTGCTGTGGGAGCAGTCGCTGCCCGGCATGACGCCGCAGGAACGCGGCGCCATCTACGACGAAATGAACCGCGTCATCGCCCAGCTGCACACGGTCGACTACGCCGCCATCGGCCTGGCCGACTACGGCAAGCCCGGGAATTATTTCGCGCGCCAGATCGAGCGCTGGACCAGGCAGTACCAGGCGTCGGCGACCGAGCCGATCGAGGCCATGGACCGCCTGATCGAGTGGCTGCCGCAAGCCATCCCGCCCGGCGAAGACACGTCCATCGTGCACGGCGACTTCCGCCTCGATAACCTGATCTTCCACCCGACCGAGCCGCGCATCCTGGCGGTGCTCGACTGGGAACTGTCCACGCTGGGCCACCCGCTCGCCGATTTTTCCTACCACTGCATGAGCTGGCACATCCAGCCGGGTAAATTCCGCGGCATCGCCGGCCTCGACCTGGCGGCGCTCGGCATCCCGCCCCTGGAAGACTACGTGCGCCGCTACTGCGAACGCACCGGCAAGACGATCCGCCCCGAGGATTTCAATTTTTATCTTGCCTACAACATGTTCCGCCTGGCCGGCATCATGCAGGGCATCATGAAGCGCTACGTCGACGGCACGGCGTCGAGCGCGCAGGCGCTGCAGAACGGCAAAGCCGCCCGTCCCATGGCCGAGATGGCCTGGCAATTCGCGAACCGCTAAGGAAACAACGTCATGGACTTCGATTATTCCGACCGTTGCAAAGCATTGCAGTCCCGCCTGCTTGCCTTCATGGACGAGCACATTTATCCGAACGAAAAGGCCTACAAGGAAGAAGTCGACCGCAATGGCGCGGCCGGCAACCGCTGGGTGCCGACCGAACTCATCGAACGCCTGAAACCGCTGGCGCGCGAACAAGGCCTGTGGAACTTGTTCCTGCCGAAGTCGCCCCGCGCACCGGAAGGCCTGGCGAACATCGACTACGCCCCGCTGTGCGAGATCATGGGCCGCGTGTCCTGGGCGCCGGAAGTGTTCAATTGCTCGGCGCCCGACACCGGCAACATGGAAACCCTGGAACGCTACGGCAGCGAAGAACACAAGACGCGCTGGCTCGAACCGCTGCTGCGCGGCGAGATGCGCTCGGCCTTCGCCATGACCGAACCCGACGTCGCCTCGTCGGACGCGACGAATATCGCCACCCGCATCGAAAAGGATGGTGACGAGTACGTGATCAACGGCCACAAATGGTGGATCTCCGGCGCCGGCGATCCGCGCTGCGCGATCTTCATCGTGATGGGCAAGAACGACCCGAACGCCGCGCGCCACCAGCAGCAGTCGATGATCCTGGTGCCGGCCGCTACCCCGGGCGTGACGATCAAGCGTCCGCTGCCCGTGTTCGGCTACGACGACGCCCCGCACGGCCACTGCGAAATCACTTTCGAGAACGTGCGCGTGCCAGCATCGAACATGCTGCTCGGCGAAGGCCGCGGCTTCGAGATCGCCCAGGGCCGCCTGGGGCCGGGCCGTATCCACCACTGCATGCGCTCGATCGGCGTGGCCGAGCGCGCGCTGGAGCTGATGGTCAAGCGCCTCGACAGCCGGGTCGCGTTCGGGCGCAAGATTTCCGAACAGGGCGTCTGGCGCGAGCGCATCGCCGAGTCGCGCATCCGCATCGACACCGCACGCCTGCTGACCCTGAAGGCGGCGTGGATGATGGACAAGGTCGGCAACAAGGGCGCCCAGGCCGAGATCGCCATGATCAAGGTGCTGGGACCGACCGTGGCCCAGCAAGTGCTCGACTGGGCGATCCAGGCCCACGGCGCCGGCGGCGTGTCGGACGATTTCCCGCTGGCCTACCAGTGGGCCGGCAACCGCACCCTGCGCCTGGCCGACGGCCCGGACGAAGTACACCGGAACGCGATTGCCAAGCTCGAACTCGCCAAGTACGCATGAGGTCCTACGCGCGGGTTGCCGGATAGACCAGGCTTCATGCCAAAGATGTTGCCGTTAGGCTACATTTATAAGCGGGAACGGCTCCTGGGCTGTTCCCGGCTCCCGGCGTCGGCTACCATGCCGTGACTTGCGGAACGCGCCGCGCCGACCCGGATGTCCCTTGTTCTCGTTTTCCCGTCCTTCCCTGCCCACGATCCGCTCGAAGCTGATCGCCCTCGTCCTCGCCAGTGTCCTGCCCCTCGTGCTGGGCTACATCGCGTTCGTGCGCGATGCCGGCGAGCGCGAGCGCGAACACGTCGCGCGCGATGCCGGCACGGTGGCGCGCGCGCTGACCGCCGCCCTGGATCGCGAGCTCGACAGCGCCGAAGCGGCGGGGCGCGTGGCCGCGGCCTGGCCGGCGCTGGGCCCGGCCACCCTCGGCGAATTCCATGCGCGCACGCGCGAACTGCTGCGCCCCGAGTTTCCCGTCACCGCCTTCGTGCTGTCCGGCGCCGACGGCCAGCCGCTGCTCAGCACGCGCCTGCCCGCGGGCAGCCGGCCGCCGGCCGTCAACTTGCCGGCGATCCGCAAGGTGCTGGAACGCGGCAACGCCGTCGTCTCGGGCCTGCACGTGCCCGGCATGGGCCAGCCGGAAGTGGTGTCGACCGAGTTGCCGGTCTGGCGCGGCGGCAAGGTGGCGTATGTGCTGTCGGCCCAGATCCGTCCGCGCCGCATCGCCGACCTGCTCGGCGCCCAGCAGCTGCCGCCCGGCTGGGTGGCCGAAGTCTTCGACAGCGGTGGCCTGGTGGTGGCCAGGAACATCGACCATTCGCGCTACATCGGCGGGCGCATGAACGCGGCGCTGGCGGCGGCGCTGGCCAGCAGCCCGGAAGGCGCGGTCACCCTGGCCGGCCGCGCGGGCGAAGCCGACTGGTATTCGGTGTACGCGAAATCCGATTTGCACGGCTGGACCGTGGCCGTCACCTACCCCGAGGACGCGGCCGGCGCGCTGCTCGGCCACACGCTGCCGGCGACCGTGGCCATTTCGCTGGCCCTGCTGGCGCTGAGCGTGCTGCTGGCCTGGGCCATCGGCGGCTCGATCGCGCGTTCGGTGCGCCAGCTGAGCGAACCGGCGGCGGCGCTCGGACGCGGCGAAGCGCTGCGCCTGCCGCCCGCGACGATCCGCGAAGTCGGGGTGGTGGGCGCCGCGCTGGAGCAGGTGGAAGAAGAGCTGCTGCGCTACCGCAGCCACCTCGAACAGGCGGTGGCCGACCGCACCGTCGAACTCGAGCGCCTGCGCGCGCGCGTGGAAACCGTGTACGCCACGGCGCCGGTGGGCCTGTGCTTCCTCGACCGCGAACTGCGCTACGTGATGATCAACGACCACCTGGCTGCCATGAACGCGCTGCCGGCGGCCGAGCACATCGGCCGCACGATCCCCGAACTGCTGGGCGAGGCCGGACCCGGCATCGAGGAAGCCTACCGCCGTGTGCGCGAGACCCGGCGCCCGCTGCGCGACGTCGAGACCAGCGGCACGCTCCCGGCCGATCCGGAGCTGATGCGCTACTGGCTGTCGAGCTACTACCCGGTGTTCGGCGCCAACCGCGAACTGCTCGGCATTAATGCGGTGGTGATCGAGATCACCCAGCGCAAGCAGATGGAGCAGCAGAACCGCGACAACGAAGAGATGTTCCGCGCGCTGTTCGAGGCCTCGGGCGACGCCCATGCCCTGCTCGCCTACAACGCCAACTTCATCAGCGCGAACCCCGCCGCCGCCGCCCTGTTCGGCTGCGCCAGCGTCGAGGAATTCGTCAACCTGTCGCCGGCCAGCGCCTCGCCCGAGTTCCAGCCGAACGGCCGCCGCTCCGACGAGATGGCGCAGGAACTGATGCGGCGCGCGCTCGACGCCGGCGGCACGCAATTCGAATGGGTGCACCGGCGCCGCGATGGCAGCAACTTCCACGCCGACGTCAAGCTGACCAGCGTCGACGTCGGCGGACGCGGCATCCTGCAGGTGACGATCCGCGACATCAGCGCCCGCGTGGCGGCCGACGCCGCGCTGCGCGCTACCAGCGCCCAGCTGCGCGAGCGCGAACAGTTCATCCGCACCGTCACCGACAATTTGCCGGCTCTGGTCAGCTACTGGGACGCCGACGCGCGCCTGCGCTTTGCCAACCGTCCCTGCCTGGCATGGCTGGGCCGCGGCGAAGACCAGGCCCTCGGCATGCACGCGGCCGACTTGATCGCGCCCGAGCACATGGCCTGCTTCGCGCCCTATCTCGACGGCGTGCTGGCCGGACGCCCGCAGCGCTTCGAGTGCGAACTGCCGACGCCGGCCGGCCAGCCGCAGCGCGAGGCGATCCACGTCTGGGGCAGCTACCTGCCCGACCTCGACGCCGAGGGCCGGGTGCGCGGCGCCTACAAGCTGCACATGAACGTGACCGACCTGAAACGCACCGAGAGCCGGCTGGTGCTGGCCCTGCGCCAGGCCGAGCAGGCCAACCGCGCAAAGAACGAATTCCTCGGCAACATGAGCCACGAAATCCGCACGCCGCTGAACGCGATCATGGGCCTGGCGCGGGTGCTCGACGAAGCGCCGCTGGCGCCGCGCGAGCGCGGCCACATCGCCCACATCCAGGCCGCCTCGAAGTCGCTGCTGGTCCTGCTCACCGGCCTGCTCGACTACGCCAGGATCGAGTCCAGCGAACTGCAGCTCGAACGCGTGCCCTTCCGCCTCGACGCGGTCCTGCAGAATGTCGCCGGCCTCACCGCCGCGGGCGCCTGGGACGCAGGCCTGGAGCCGGTGTTCGCGGTGGCGCCGGCGGTGCCGGAGCTGCTGCTGGGCGACCCGCTGCGGCTGGAGCAGATCCTTCTCGGCCTGGTCGGCAACGCCGTCAAGTTCACCGAACGCGGCGACGTGGTGCTGTCGGTGGACGTGGCCGGCCAGGCCGGCGCCTGCGTGCGCCTGCGCTTTGCCGTGCGCGACACCGGCATCGGCATCGACGCCGCCATGCAGCAGCATATCTTCGGGGCCTTCAGCCAGGGCGACGGCTCTACCAGCCGCAAGTACGGCGGCGCCGGCCTGGGCCTGTCGATCGCGCGCCGCCTTGCCGGTCTGATGGGCGGCGAACTGGAGCTCGAGAGCAGCCCGGGCGCCGGCGCGACCTTCCATTTCACGCTCGATTTCGGCGCCGCCGAGGCACTGGCGCTCGGCGAAGCGCCTGATGCGCCTGATGCGCCCGAAGCGCCCGCCCTGGCCGGCGAGCGCCTGCGCGTGCTGGTCGCCGACGGCAACGCCAGCGCCCGCGCGGCGCTGGCGGCGCAGCTGGAAGGCGATGGCTGGGACGCCGTGCCCGCCGCCGACGGCGCCGCGGCCCTGGCCCTGCTGCGCCATGCCGGCACCGCGGCGCCACGCTTCGACCTCGCCTTCATCGACGCCGCCATGCCCGGCCTGGACGCCGCCGCCCTGCTGGCCCATGCGCGCGCCGACGCCGCGATCGCGCTGCCGCCGCTGGTGCTGCTGGCGCCCGACCCGGGCAAGGCGCGCCTGGCGGGCGCCGGCGGCGCCCCGCTCGCGGTCCTGGCCAAGCCCTTCACACGCAGCGCCTTGCGCGCGGCGCTGGCCGGCGTGCGCCGCGCCGCCGTGCCTGGGCTTCCCGCCCTGCCCAACGCCATGTCCGCCGCCCTGCCCGCCGCCGCGCCGGTTGCCGCCCCGCTTGCCTATTTGCCGCTGGCCGGCCTGCGCGTGCTGGTGGTCGAGGACAACCCGGTCAACCAGGAAGTGGCGCAGCACGTGCTGGCGCATGCCGGCGCCGCGGTCGACCTGGCCGCCGACGGCCGCATCGCGCTCGGCCTGCTGGCGGCCGGCGCCGTCTTCGACGCCGTGCTGATGGACTTGCAGATGCCCGTGATGAACGGCTACGAGGCCAGCGCCGCCATCCGCGCGCTGGGATTGGACACCCTGCCGATCGTCGCCATGACCGCCAACGCCATGGACGAGGACCGCCAGCGCGCCCTGGAAGCCGGCATGGATGCCCACCTGCCCAAGCCGATCGACGTGGACGACCTGGTGCGCACGCTGGCGCGCGTGACCGGCCGCGCGCCGGCTGCCTCCCCTGCGCCCGCGCCCACGGCGGCATCGCTGCCTGCGCTGCCGGGCATCGACCTGCGCTCGGCCCTGCCGCGCTTCGGCGCCAGCTACGCCGCGTTTGCCGCGGTCTTCGGCCGCTTCGCCGAGACCCAGGCCGCGAGCGTGGACGAGATCCGCACGCTGGCCGGCGCCGGCGACCGGGCGGGCGCGGCGCGGCTGGCGCACCGCCTGCGCGGCGTGGCGGCGAATCTCGGCGCGAACGCCTTGGCGGACTGCGCGCAGGCGCTGGAGCGCACGCTGGAAAGCACTGCCGACGCCGGCGATGCGGCCGCGTTCGCGCCGCGCCTGGCCAGCCTGGAAGCGGCGATGGCAACCGTGCTGGCGGCGTCGCGCATGCTGAAGGAGGCCGATACGGGCGCGGCGGCGTCCCAGGCGCCGGCCGCGCCCCCGGTGCCGGTGCGGCGCGACGCGTTGGCGCGGCTGCTCGAACTGCTTCAGAATAACAACATGAAGGCGATGACGGCCTTCGAGGCCATGCGCCCGGCGCTGGCAGGCGAACTCGCCGCGCAGGACCTGGCCGAACTGGCGCATGCCGTCGGCCTGCTGCGCTTCGAACAGGCGGCGCAGTTGGTGAAGGCGATACTGGACACACGAGGAGACGCATGAGCTGGTCCGACCTGGCCCTGAATGGCCGCATCCTGGTCGTCGACGACGCGATGGAAAACATCCAGATCCTGCACGCGGCGCTGCAGGACCAGCACGAAGTGGTGTTCGCGCTCGACGGCGCCAAGGCGCTCGCGCTGGCGCGCGCCCAGCGTCCCGACCTGATCCTGCTCGACGCCGTGATGCCCGACATGGACGGCTACGCGGTGCTGGCCGCGCTGCGCGCCGAGCCGCAGACGCGCGACATCCCGGTGATCTTCGTCACGGCGCTGACCAGCATCGAAGACGAAACCTGCGCGCTCGACGCCGGTGCCGCCGACTTCATCAGCAAACCGGTGAACGCCGCCGTGGTGCGCGCCCGCGTGCGCACCCAGCTGACGGTCAAGCGCCAGTCCGACGCCCTGCGCGCCCTGACCCTTACCGACAGCCTGACGGGCGTCGCCAACCGCCGCGCCTTTGCCGAGCGCATGGACCTCGAATGGCGCCGCTGCGCCCGCGCCGGCCTGCCGATGGCGCTGATCCTGGCCGACATCGACCACTTCAAGAAATACAACGACTACTACGGCCACCAGGCCGGCGACGCCTGCCTGGAACAAGTCGCGCGCGCCATGGGCCGCACGGCGGGCCGCGCCCAGGACCTGGTGGCGCGCTACGGCGGCGAAGAATTCGCGATCCTGCTGCCGCAACTGGACACGACCGGCGCCGCGAGCGTGGCCCAGCGCCTGCTGGGCGCACTCGGCCGCCTCGGTATACCGCATGCGGCGTCGCCGACGGCGCCGCTGCTGACGGCGAGCATGGGCATCGCCGCCGTGGTGCCGGCCGGCGGCCAGACCGGCGCGGCGCTGATCCGCGCGGCCGATGCGGCCTTGTACCAGGCCAAGGCGGACGGGCGCAACCGCTATCGGGTGGCGCAGGCGGATTGAGTGTTGCCGGCTACGGCATTCAAGGTCATTCTCCGCCCGCGGGTGCGTCAGGGCTGTGGCCGCCGCCTGAACATCGCCATCCCCTCGATCGTGCACACGGTCTCGCCATGCTGGTTGCGTGCCTCCCAGCTGGTCCACACCACGCCGCGGTCCGGCTTGGAGGCCGAGGCCTTGACCGCCTTGGTCACGTGGCGCAGCGAGAGCGTGTCGCCGGCGCGCACCGGCTGCAGCCAGCGCACGCCGTCCAGGCCGGGCGAGCCCATGCTGGTGGACGCGAAGGGCATGCCGTCGACCACCATGCGCATCATCATGGCGCAGGTATGCCAGCCGCTGGCGATCACGCCGCCGTAGATCGACTCGCCCGCCGCTTGGGCGTCGACGTGGAAAGGCTGGGGATCGAACTGCCGTGCAAAGGCGATAATCTCCTCCTCGCTCACCTGGCGCGACCCGAGTTCGACCTGCTGGCCCGGGGTGAAGTCCTCGAAGTACCAGTCTCCGCGTTTGTCCGCATTCATGCCGCCGCTCCTTCCATGGCGGCATCCCTGAACCCGGGCTGGGCGATGAAGCGCGCCAGGTGGTGGTCGGCGTCGCCCAGACTCAGTTCAATGGTCGACAGGCGCTTGAACAGGTGCGCGGCCGGCAGTTCGTCGGTCACGCCCATGCCGCCGTGCAGCTGTACCGCCTGCTGGCCGATGAAGCGCGCGGCCAGGTTGATGCGGTACTTGGCGGCCGACACGGCGCGGCGGCGCTCGGCGGGGTCGCTTGCGCCCAGCTTGACGGCCGCCAGCAGCGCCATCGAACGCGCCTGCTCCAGATGGATGACCATGTCGGCCATGCGGTGCTGCAGCGCCTGGAACTTGCCGATCGGGGCGCCGAACTGCTGGCGCGTCTTCAGGTAGTCGAGGGTCGCATCGAAGATCGCTTCCATCGCGCCCACGGCTTCCGCGCACAGCAGGCCGGCGCCGTAGTCGAGGGCGGCGTCGAGGATGGGCCAGGCGTCGCCGGCGGCGCCGATCAGGGCGCCGGCATCCACGCGCACGCCGTCGAGCACGACATCGGCGGCGCGCAAGCCGTCCAGGGTGCGGTAGCCGGTGATGCGCAGCCCCGCGGCATCGGCCGGAATCACGAACAGGCTGATGCCCGCTTCACTTCGCCCCGCGCCACTGCTGCGCGCCGACACCACCAGCATGCCGGCCTGGGCGCCGTGCAGCACCACTTTCTTTTCGCCGCTCAGGAGGTAGCCGTCGGCGTCAGGCGTGGCGCGGGTCCCGATGTCGCGCATGTCGTGGCGCGACTGGCGTTCGCCCAGCGCGCAGGCCAGCTTCAGCTCACCACTGGCCACGCGCTCCAGCAGGTCGTGATGGCGCCCGCCCAGGCGCAGGAACTCGGCGCCGAGCACGGTGGCGAGGTAGGGTTCGACCACCAGTCCGCGGCCCAGCTCCTGCATTACCACCAGCATGTCGACCGCGCTGCCGGAAAAGCCGCCCTGCGCTTCCGGCACCGGCAGCGCCGTCATGCCAAGTTCGGCCAGGGTGGCCCAGGCCGCATCCGAGACACCCTGTCTCGATTCCACGATGGCGCGGCGCGCTTCGAACGTGTAGTCGCGCGCGATCCAGCGCTTCAGGGCGTCGGCGAACTGCCGCTGCTCGTCATTGAAATTGAAGTCCATGTGCTTCTCCTTACAGGCCCAGGATCATCTGGGAGATGATGTTGCGCTGGATCTCGTTCGAGCCGCCGTAGATCGAGGTCTTGCGGAAGTTGAAGTAGTACGAGGCCAGCGGCGCCGCATCGTCGTCCTCGGCCAGGCTATGTGGATGCTCGCCATCGAGGTAGGCCGGGTCGAAGGGCAGCGCCATCGGCCCCACCGCTTCCACCATCAGTTCGGTGAGGGCTTGCTGGATCTCGGTGCCGCGCACCTTCAGCACCGAGGCTTCCGGACCGGGCGCCTTGTCGGCCCGGGACAGCACGCGCAGCACCGTCATCTCGAGCGCCATCAGCTCGATTTCCAGCTTGGCCAGCTTGGCCGCGAACAGCGGGTCGTCGATCAGGGGCTGGCCGTTCTTGCTCTCGCGCGTGGCCAGGCCCTTCAGGAAGGCCAGCTCGCGCTTCGAACGGCCAACGGCGGCGATGCCGGTGCGCTCGTGGCCGAGCAGGTACTTGGCATAGGTCCAGCCACGGTTTTCCTGGCCCACCAGGTTGGCAACCGGGACGCGGACATTGTCGAAGAAGACTTCGTTCACCTCATGGTCTTCGTCGAGCATGATGATCGGGCGCACCGTGATGCCGGGCGAGTGCATGTCGATCAGCAGGAAGGAAATGCCCTCCTGCTTGCGCACGCCGCTGCCGGTGCGCACCAGGCAAAAGATCATGTCGGCGTGCTGGGCCAGCGTGGTCCAGGTCTTCTGGCCGTTCACGATGTAGTGCTCGCCCGCTTCGTCGGTGCCGCGCACGGCGCTCGTCTTCAGCGAAGCGAGGTCGGAGCCGGCGCCGGGTTCGGAATAGCCCTGGCACCACCAGTCCTCGCAGGACAGGATGCGCGGCAGGTAATGGGCTTGCTGCTCGGGGCTGCCGAAAGCCATGAGTACCGGCGCCACCATGTTCACGCCGAAAGGCATGATCTGGGGCGTGCCGGCGCGCGCGCATTCTTCCTCGAAGATATGGCGCTGGACGGGGGTCCAGCCGGGGCCGCCGAATTCACGCGGCCAGCCCGGCGCCACCCAGCCTTGCGCCGCCAGGATCCGGTGCCAGCGCACGCTGTCTTCCTTGCTCAGGCGCAGGTGGCTGCGCACCTTGTGCTGCAGGTCGGGCGGCAGTTGCGCCGCCAGGAAGGCCCGCACATCGTCGCGAAAGGCCAGGTCCTCGTCGGAATAATTCAGGTCCATATCGTCTCCTTGTTATTGTCGAGCAGCCGCAAAAAAAAGCACGACCGTTCTGCAAGGATTGTAGCCGATATAGTGGGTGTTTTTAGAATAAAAAAAAAGGGCGCCCCTGTACGGGACGCCCTTTCGCTGTCGCAGAAAACGATTACTTCGCGCGGCGGCGACGCAGTGCGCCAACACCCATTGCGCCCGCCAGCAGCAGAGCAATGCTCGATGGCTCTGGCACTTCAGCAGCAGCTGGTGCCGTAACGACCGGGTCAGCAGCAACTGGCGCCGTAACGACGGGGTCAGCAGCAACCGGCGTTGCGATTGGTGCGATTTCGGCCGGAGCCGGTGCCTGGACAGCGGACGGAGCAGCTGCGGTGGCAGGCGCCGAAGCAGCGACGCCGGCGGTGCCGGTGACGGCCCAGCCGGTCAGGGTGCCCGGATGGACGCGAGCGGTTTGGGCTTGTGCTGCACCGGCGCTGACGAGCAGGGCGGCAATGACGAGGTGACGAACTTGCATGATTGCTCCTTCTTATTGAGAGTGACTGTGATAAATATTACAACAGCAAGATCATGCTATCACATCCATAAAAAGGGCTTGTTTCGATTGAAATTATTCCAATAAGAATCAGGAATGGTGGATTTTCGATTTCCTATTGGAATTTCTTTCGTTTTAGTATGTGCGATAGATTACATAATTTTCCAACAGATATTAATTGTTTGACAGCTTTATTTTATTAAGAGAAATAATCTAGAAGCAAGGCCGTGGCTTCCTCGCACCGTGCGCGATGGCCGGGTGCATCGAACGCGTGGACGGCACGGGCACCGCGGGCAAGCGGCGTTCACGGTTGAGCCGTCCACCCTGCCAAGGCGTGCGTAGATGGTCGGGCGCATGCCGTGGGGCCGTTCTCGGGCCGACCGCCGGATGCAAAAACGCCGCTTCGGGAGCGGCGTTCTCGGGACTGCGGCGAGTGCGGAGGTGTTACGGCTTGACCGGCGCCATGTAGGGCATGACGCGCGAAGCCATGCGGGTGTCGGTCTTCAGCATGCCGGCTTCGTCGGCCAGGATATGGGCGGTTTCCTGCAGCAGCACATCCTTGGCATCCTTGGCCGCCTTTTCGGCCGCCAGCTCGGCCGAGAGTGCCCGCTCGTCGCCTTGCAGGCCGTCGTCCTGCTGCGGCGAGTTGCGTGCGGCGACCACTGCCTTGGCGGGCTTGGTCGGGGTCGGCACCTTGCTGCGCGCTTCCTTGCCGCCCGGCGCTGCCGCCGGCTCGTCCGCGGTCGAATCCTTGCCGGCCGCCAGGCGTGCTTCGCGGGCCTTGGAACGCGCGTCCTGGGCATCGCGCTCCTTGCGGCGCACGGCTTCGTTCAGCGAGATCGCGTTTTCCTTGCGGATCTTCATGACTTCGGCGATGTCTTCGCGCAGGTCCTGGAAGTCCTTGTCTTTCGCCGCACGCGCATCGTGGCGCTTCTGCAAGGGGTCGACCAGTTCCTTCAGGTTACCCAGCGGGACATAGGTTGCCGGCTTGATCGACACCCACGGCAGCGCGTTGCCGAACGAGGATTCGCCGAAGTGCTCGGTATCCGACAGCACCGGCAGCTTGATGTCCGGCGTCACGCCGCGCAGCTGGGTGGTGCCGCCGTTGATGCGGAAGAACTGTGCGATCGTCATCTTCAGTTCGCCGTAGCGGGTTTTTTCCGACTGCGAGAAGCGGTCGAGGTCGAGCAGGGTCTGCACGGTGCCTTTGCCGAAGCTCGGTTCGCCGATAATCAGGCCGCGGCCGTAATCCTGGATGGCGGCCGCGAAGATTTCCGAGGCCGACGCCGAACCACGGTTGATCAGCACGCCCATCGGACCGTCCCAGGCCAGGCCCGGCTTGACGTCTTCCTCGATCTCGACGCGCCCTTCGGCGGTGCGCTGCTGCACCACCGGGCCCTTGTCGATGAAGAGGCCGGTCAGTTCGACCGCCTCGGTCAGCGAACCGCCGCCATTGTTGCGCAGGTCGATCAGCACGTTGTCGACGCGGTCTTTCTTGAGCTCGCCCAGGATGCGCTCGACGTCGCGGGTGGCGCTCTTGAAGTCCTTGTCGCCCTTGCGGCGCGCCTCGAAGTCCTGGTAGAAGGTCGGCAGCGAAATCACGCCGATGCGGCGGTTGACGCCGTTTTCCTTGACCTCGATGATGGTTTTCTTGGCCGCCTGCTCTTCCATGCTGATTTTCTTGCGCACCATGGCCACCGTGATGTGCTTGCCATCGACGCCGGCGTCGGCCGGGATCACGTCGAGGCGCACGGTCGAGCCCTTCTCGCCGCGGATCAGTTGCACGACATCGTCGATGCGCCAGCCGAGCACGTCGGTAAACGCGGCATTGCCCTGGGCCACGCCCACCACGCGGTCGCCGACCTTCAGCTTGCCGGATTTATCGGCCGGGCTGCCCGGTACGATTTCGCGGATGATGGTGTAGTCGTCGCGGGTTTGCAGCACGGCGCCGATGCCTTCCAGCGACAGGCGCATGGAAATATCGAAGTTGTCGGCCGAGCGTGGGCCCAGGTAATTGGTGTGCGGCTCGATCGCGGTGGCATACGCGTTCATGAACATCTGGAACACGTCTTCGTTGTTCAGCTTTTTCATGCGCGCGACGTAGGTTTCGTAGCGCTTGTCGAGCGTGGTGCGGATGGCTTTTTCGTCCTTGCCGGCCAGCTTCAGGCGCAGCCAGTCGTTCTTGACGCGTTTGCGCCACAGATCGCGGACTTCGTCTTCGTTCTTGGCCCACGGGGCTTTTTCGCGGTCGAGCTGCAGGGACTCGTCGGCCGTAAAATCGAATTTGGTCTTCAGCAGGCTGCGCGCATAGGCCATGCGGTCGGCAAAACGCTGCTGGTAGAGGTTGTAGATGGCGAAGGGCTGGCTCAGGTCTTCGTTGTTGATTGCGTCGTCGAGCCTGGTGCGCAGCGGCGCATAGCGGTCGATGTCGACCTGCGTGAAGTAGAGCTTTTCGCTGTCCAGCGCTTCAAAGTAATTATCGAAGATCTTTTCCGACATCGCGTCGTCGAGCGGCATCGCCTTGTAGTGGTAGCGCGCCAGCACGCGCGACGCCCACACCGCGGCCTGGGTCTGCGCCGCGACCGGCTTCATCTGGGTATTGCCTGCCTTTTCCGGCTGTGCGGTCACCGCATGCGTCGACATGGCAAAAGCCAGCGCAACCATCAACATCTGCTTCTTCATTTATGCGTTCTCCGAACGTGTACTTGGGTGTCTGCCAGCGCGGCCGGGGTAGCTCAGGCATCCCGTCCGCGCGAGTCATTCTACAGGATAGCGTGTGCTCGTAGAGCCGGCTTTGCGAGGATGCGCGTGCGCGCTTAAGGTCGACTTAAGCCGGCTTGTGCATTCATTTACAAAATGAAACGAGAGTAAACCGCGCAGGCTGTAGCGGGCAATGTTAGGCTGAGCCTCCGAATGACAAGTGCTGATCCACACGATGCAAACCGCCCTCATCATCATCGACATGCAGAACGGCATGCGCAGCCCCGCCCTGCCGCCGCGTAACAATCCCGACGCCGAAGCGCAGATCGGCCGCCTGCTGCGGGCCTGGCGCGCGGCCGGCCAGCCGGTGGTGGCGGTGCGCCACATCAGCCGTTCGCCCGGCTCGGTGTTCGCACCCGGGCAGCCCGGCGCCGCCTTCCAGCCGGCCCTGCAGCCGCTGGCGCACGAGCACGTGGTCGAGAAGAATGTGCCGGATGCCTTCATCCACACGGGGCTGGAGCGCTGGCTGCATGCGCGCGGCATCCGCCGCCTGCTGCTGGCGGGCGTCAGCACGAATAACTCGGTCGAGTCGACCGCACGCAGCGCCGGCAACCTGGGCTTCGCCACGACGGTGGTGGCCGACGCCTGCTTCGCCTTCGAGGCGCGCGACTACGGCGGCACGCTGCGCAGCGCCGACGACGTGCACCTGATGGCGCTGGCGAACCTGGATGGCGAGTATGCGCAAGTCGCCACGACCGACGCAGTGATCGCCGCGCTGGACACCGCCTAGAATCCAGGCAGCTGGGCGCGCCAGACCCATGCCGCCGTTCCCAGCGCGCCCAGCACCAGCCAGGGCCAGGACCGCGCCGCGAGTTTCCAGTCCACGGGAGATGGCCAGAACGACAGGTATTGCGGCGCCAGGAATACCGCCAGCAGCAAGTCGAGCGGCTCGAAATGCCAGCCCGGCCGGGTGCGCCAGGCCGCTACCAGCAGCGGCAGCAGCAAGACCAGGAAGGGCGCCAGGGCGGCCGGGGCGGCGTTATACCAGCGCAGGTTGGCAAAGGTGACGGAACCGAGTTCCCAGACCTTGCCCTTGCGGCGCGGAATCAAGTTCAGGCCGATGGGTTCGGCATTGGTGAGCAGGCCGACGCCGAAGTGGGCCAGCTCATGGCACAGGGTGCCGGCGGCGGTGAGGACGAAAAAGCCCGGATGGGCGCTGGACAGCATCCAGAACAGGAAGGCCAGCGCCAGCGACGGCAGCAGGTAGAGCAGCATGTCGGCGTGCGCGCACAGGAAAACCGGTGCGATCGATGCGCAGGCGGCGGGCAGGTCCATGCGTGTGCGTCAGCGGATGCGCTTGCTACAACTCAGCAGGGCTCGGCTGCGGCTCAGGTGCTGTAGAAGCAGCGGCCGCACGCCTGGCGATAGCTTTCGTTGCCGCCGATGCTGACCTGCTCGCCTTCCTTGATGCGCCGCCCGGCTTCGTCGACGCGGATGTTCATGGTCGCCTTCTTGCCGCAGGTGCAGATGTTCTTGATTTCCTCGATGTCGTCGGCCAGGGCCAGCAAGTAGGCCGAACCCGGGAACGGCTCGCCGCGGAAATCGCTGCGCAGGCCGTAGCAGATGACGGGCACGCCGCGCACTTGCGCCAGCTGGTGCAGCTGCTGGACCTGGGCGGTGGTGAGGAACTGGGCTTCGTCGACCAGCACGCAGCCGACGGCGGGCGCCGCCGCCAGGAAATCGGTGTCCTTGTCGAACACATCGACCTGGCGCTGCGGGCCCAGGCGCGACGTGATCAAACCGACGCCATAGCGGTTGTCGATGGCGGCGGTGTAGAGCTTGACATGCTGGCCCTGCTCTTCGTAGTTGTGCGCCACCTGCAGCAAGGCAGTCGATTTGCCGGCGTTCATCGCCGAGTACCTGAAATAGAGTTTTGCCACTGCCCGCCCTGCATGCCGGAATTGAAATGGCGGCAATTATAGCGTGGCAAGGCAGTCGAAGCCAACGGCCTCGACTGCCTTGCTCTGCCTTGCTCTGCCTTGCCATTCTGCGGTCCCGCTCCTGCAGCCGGCCCGCGCTGCCGGCCGGATCAGCTGCGGCGGCGGCGCATCCAGCCCATCACGCCCAGGCCCATCAGCATCATGGCGTAGGTTTCCGGCTCGGGCACCGGCAGCGCCAGGGTGACGTCGTTGGCGGTCACCCAGTAGTCGCCGCCGCTGCTCAGGGTGACCGAGCCCAGGGGCGCACTGGAAACGAAGCCGAGGAAGCGCGATGTGGTGGCATTGTTCAGCGTGTAGTTGAGCGTGGCGCCGTTGGTGGCCGACAACAGCAGCGTGCCGCCCGGCACGAAGCCGCCGAGCACATCGGAACCAAAGAAATAGCCGCCGAAACCGGTGACGCCGGGCGCGAAGTTGGAAAACACGATGCCGTCGGCGTCGACGTTGGTGGACAGCCAGCCATCGCTGCCGCTGCCGGCGCCGTACAGGCCGCCTGGCGCGCTGGCCGTGTAGCTGTAGGCGCCGGCGTTGCGCGCCAGCGGGCTCTCGTAGAGGTCGATGTCGAGGTCGTCGTAGCTGTCGACGCCGTAGCCGCCGGCGGCGGCGAGGAAGGCGCTGCGGTCGGTGTAGACGGTGATCTGGGCGCTGGCGCTGACGGCGCCGCACAGCAGCATGGCGGCGACCAGGCTTTTCAGGACGCGGGGCTTGCTTTGCATGATTGCACTCCTTGGGTAGTGGGTGGATTCGGCTCTTGCAGAGTCGAGTACACCGCGTTCCACCGGATGTTGCAATCCGATTAACGTTGAATTATTGATACTTTGACCTGGCTCAGGCGTGGCGCATGCGTTCTCAGCTTTTCGGGACAATCCGGGCCGGATTGCCAACCACGGTGGCGCCGGCCGGCACGTCACGGCTGACCACGCTGCCGGCGCCGACGATGGCATTGTCGCCAATCGTCACGCCGGGCAACACAATGGCGCCGCCGCCGATCCAGACGTTGGCGCCGATCGTCACCGGCTTGCCGCACTCGAGCCCGCTACGGCGCAACGCGGGGTCGCGCGGATGGTCGGCGGTGTAGATCTGCACCGCTGGGCCGATGCGCGTGCCGTCGCCGATCGTTACAGGGGCCGTGTCGAGGATCACGCAGTTGTAGTTCAGGAAGACGTTCTTGCCGAGGTGGAGGTTGAAGCCGTAGTCGCAGTAGAACGGCGGGCGCAGCATGACACCCTCGCCCACTGTCCCGGCGCGCTCGCGCAGCAGCGCGTCCCAGGCCTCGGCCGATTCGCCCAGCGCCGCGTTATAACGCGCCAGCCAGGCGGCGCAGGCGGCCAGTTCGACCTGCAATTCCGGCGCGCTCGGGTGATACAGCTCGCCGGCCAGCATTTTTTCCTTGTCGGTACGGTGCATGCGCCCTCCTTATTCGCCCGGATGGTACTCGCGCTCGAGCGCCTTCAGGATGTCTTCCTTGTAGAACAGGACATCCTTGAATTCGCCGCGCGCGTACATGGCGGCCTGGTCGGCGAAGTGCTTCGAGGCCGGATTGCCGCTCTGGCCGCCTGCGAGGATGCTCTTCGCACGCACCTTTGGGCCGAACTCGACGGCGGCGACGAAACTGTTGCCGCGGTCGCCGTAGATGCGCTTCGTCGTCTGCTTGGCCACCATGCCGAACGAGGCCAGCGAACCCCAGTGCGCCGAGGTGAACGCCACCGGATAGCTGGGCTTGCTGTCGTCGTACTGCCCCTCGACGGCGCCGCTGAGGCGCTGGAAGCGGTTGATCTCGCCCCATGGCGTTTGCCAGGTACCAAAGTCTTTGGTCAATTTATCGCTGGCGCGCTGCAGTGCGGCCAGGCGCTCCTGGGCATTCAGGCGCGTGGTGATGTAGTCGACCGACGGCAGGCCGGCGGCGCGCGCTTTCGGCGCGGCTTGCGCCACCATTTCCTGGCCCCAGTACACGGCCAGCGCAGTTGGTACCGAATCGGCCGCGAAGCGCAGGTTCCAGGCACGCAGCGCGGCAACCTGATCTTTCAGCGCGGCCTTGCGCGGATCGCTCGGGGGCAAGGCATCGTAGTCCTGGGCCAACTGCGGCACGAGCGGCTCGAAGGCGGTGAGATAGCTGTCGTAGGAAGCGGCGATCAGGCTCTCGAGCGTCATGTTTTTCGCATCGCGCAGCACGCGTTCGGCATGGATGCCGCGCGCGTTTTCCGGCAGCGACCACATGTATGCCGGGTAATCGGCCTGCTTCGGGCTGTTCGCGCCCGAGGCGCTGAACGGCCAGTTGTTGGTATTGCTGATGTAGCCGCTAGCCGGATTGAACAGGGTAATGGTGTCCTTGATCTCGTGCAGGCCCTGCCATTCGGTGGCCGGGTTGCTGCCGTCGACCGGCTTGCCCCAGTCGAAACGGGTGTCGCGCTTCGGAATGAAGTTGCCGTGGAAGTAGGCGATATTGCCATCGGCGTCGGCATACACCGTGTTGTTCGAGGAGTTCGTGCGCAGCTGCATGGCCTGGTAGAAGGCGCCGTAGTTCTTCGCCTTGGTGCGCGAGTAGGACTGGGTCAGGGCCTTGACCGGCTCGTCCATCATCCTGACGGCCACCCACTTGCCGTTTTCACTGCGCACCACCGGGCCGTGGTGGCTGAAGTACGCTGTCACGGTGCGGCTGGCCAGCTTGCCGCTCGCCGACTTGTAGGGCAGCGCGATCGGCACCGCGCGCAGGGCACGTTCTTCCTTGCCATACCGGTAGTAGAACTTGCCCCCGCGTTCGGTCACGGTTTCCAGGTACTCGTCGATGACGTCGCCGCCGCCCGAGGTGTGCATCCAGCCGGCACGTTCATTGAAACCCTGGTAGATGAAGAACTGGCCCCAGGTCACGGCGCCATAGGCGTTCAGGCCCTCTTCGCTCACCATGTGGATTTCAGGGCGGAAGTAGAACGAGGTGTGCGGGTTGATCATCAACAGCGGATGGCCGGCTTTGGTCAGCTTGGGCGCGATGGCGAAACCATTCGAGCCGCGCGGTTCGGCGTCCAGCGCATTCGAATTGTCGGCGAGCTTTTTCGATGCGTCCGGCTGCACCGCGGTCGTCTTCGGCTGCTTGCCATAGAACGCTTCCAGGTCCTTCAGTTCGATCGACTCGATGTCGCCGCCGATGCTGCCCTCGCTGAAGGCCAGCGCCATCCAGGGCTCGAAGCGGGTGATCAGCTTCGGCTTTACTTCCGGATGCGTGTGCAGGTAAAAGTTCAGGCCGTCGGCAAAGGCCGCCATCAGCCCCTGCAGCCAGGCAGGGCTGGCCGCGTACTTGGCCTGCATGTCGGCCGGCTGGATGTACAGCTTCATGCGCAGGTCGCGCCAGATTTCCTGCTCGCCCTCGACCTCGGCCAGGCGTCCCATCGCGTTGATGTAGTTCAGCTCGACGCGATTGAAGTCGTCCTCGGCCTGGGCATACACCATGCCGAACACCGCATCGGCGTCGCTCTTGCCGAACACGTGGGGAATGCCCCACTTGTCGCGCAGGATGCTCACGCGCTGCGCCGTGCCTTGCCAGCGCGACAGCTCGGCCGTCTGCGCCACTGGCGCTGCTGGTGTCGCAAAGGCGGCTGCCGGGCCAGCAGCCACGAAGGCGGCGGCCAGCGCCAGGGCAAGGGGGGAAGGCATCAGGCGTGACAGGATCATGCGGGTCTCCTAAGTGGTGATCGGTGTGCCGGGCTGACTGGCAGATGGTCAACCGGCGTTGGCCAGCTTCTGCTTGAGGATCTCGTTCTCGGTGAGCAAGGTCGCCATGCGGTCCTTCAGCGCGGCGATCTCGGCCTTGAGTGCGGCCTTTTCGTCGATGGGTTCGCCATCCGGGCCCGTCTTCTTCGGCTTGCCGGCACTCTTTTGCTCGCGTACCTGGCGCGCGGCCTGCTGGAGTTCCTTGCGGCCGCCGGCCACGGCGGCGATCTGCGCTTCTTGCGGCAGCTGGGCCACATTCGCGGCGGCATTGATCGAGATGGTACCGGAGCGCACTGCTTCGACCAGCTGCGGCGCGGCCGCCTTCTGGATGCGCTCGATCTGGCTGATGGTATTGCTCGACACGCGCGCCGCCTTGGCCACTTCCTCGCGGGTGTTCCACGGCGGCGGCGGGCGCGCATCCATGTCGTCCGGGCTCGGCTCGGGCGGCTCGTCGGCCATGCGCTGGGCCATGCGCGCGCTCACGATTTCCTTCTTGCGCAGGGCCAGCAGGCCGCGCTGGAAGTCCGACACGCTACGGCGCGCCAGGTGGTTGTCGATCATCCACAGCATCACGTCTTCGATGGCGTCGAAGCTGTTGTTCTGGACGGTACGGAAGTCGATGTCGTGCTTGCGGCAGATCGCGTAGCGGTTATGGCCGTCGATCAGGACGTCGCCCCACAGCACCAGGGCGTCGCGGCAGCCCTCGGCCAGCAGGCTGCGCTCCAGCGCGGCGTGTTCGATATCGGTGAGCGGGTCGACGAATGCACGCAGCTCGTCGTTGATGGTGATGTTCAATGTATGGTCCTAAGCTTCTTCATTCGCCTTCATGGCGCCGGGAAGCATTCTAGACCATTCGTTGGCTGAGCCAAAGATGGCAGCCGATTTGACTAGGGGAAAGAGGTGGTGCGGGCAGCCGGAATCGAACCGGCACGCCTCACGGCGGCAGATTTTAAGTCTGATGCGTCTACCAGTTCCGCCATGCCCGCGCCGGCGGGGATTGTACACCGTGCAGCAACTTCGGTGTGGGTTGTTGAGCCGGAGGCAAGGCGCGCCACCAGGCACACTGCCGAAAAAAGGCGCTGTTACCGTTCGCTATGGATGCGCATTGAACTGCTGGGCTCATTCGCGGTCCAACCCGTATCGGACGGTGACACCGCCAAAAAAAATGCCACCGTCGCATGAAGTCCGACGGTGGCAAACGCTCAGTTGATCTGAGTTGGAGACATTGCTTATGATAAGGGCGCTACGTTCCTGCGCAAGGGCCACGCCAGGAAAACTCGCCCCGTCTTTACGTAGGCCGATTCGGACAAACTCCAGGCAATGTGCATGAATCAAAAGCCTTTAGTCAGCGATACCACCAGCGTGTTCTTGCCCGGATTCGTGTAGCCGATTCGTCCGCTGCGGTCCGGGCTGATTGTCGTGCTGCCTTCGTACGCGTGAGCGGCGCCGAATGCGCGGGTATAGGCGCCAGCCACTTTCCAGCCGCCGCCCAAGCGGTGCGTGAGGCCCACTTTGACGTCGCGCCAGTTCCAGTAATCATTGCCGGCGCCGGCCACGCGGCCTTCGCCGGCGTGCAGGTTGAGCGTGGTGGCGGCGCCGGCGTCGACATTCGCGCCGCCGTCCAGATAGCCAGTGCCGCGCGCATTCTCGACGCCGAAGAAATTGCGCGTGACAGTGTAGTTGTACTTGGCGTACAGCGCCTTGTAGCGCACGCCCGCCGACAGTTCGCCATAGTCGAAGCGGCCACCATGCGGCCCGCGGCCGGCGCCGGGGTACTTGGCGTACTGCCCCAACAGGCGATAGCCAATCGCGCCGACCTTGCCGCTGTAGCCACCGTACAGATTCCATTCGATCGAGCCCTTGTCGAGCGTGCGCTCGCTGACGTTCGAGACCGCGCTGCCGGCCGACCAGCCGCTCGGGTGCGCATAGCCGATGCCGGCCTGCGCCGCCGGCTTGCCGTCGGTCTGGCGCAGGCCACGCCGGACGTACTGGCTGGCGACCGTGGCGTTTGCCGTCAGCGCGGATGCCGCGCCAAAGACGGGCTCGGGCGCGTCCAGCGTGGCGGCGTGGGCGGCATGGTGCACCGAGAACAGCGCAAGACAGACGATCGGCATCAGCCGTTGAACGGAGTGGGTCATTCTGTTGGGAGCGTGGGTTGAACGCGGATGCTGCGCGGCGACGCTGCAAGAGATGCCGTGCGGCAATGGGATGAGTGAATTCTAGGGCCGTTCCCGGCACGCACAGCGGTTTGATGCCATGTTGAACACCGCTTTGTTGGCACGCTGCGTGATCCGCGCAACACCGTGTTCAAGATGGCATGCAGGCCTGGCAAGGGTCGGCGCCGGTCTGCGCCAGCGCAAGCCCTTGGCATAAACCCGCCGGATGTCGATTCCCTGGCCAGGCGGCGCGGTAGGATCATGGTTCCGCCATCTCTTGCCCGACTGCGATGCCCCATCTCATCGACCGTTGTGTCCGCCTCCTCGCCTTGCGCGAACGCTGGACGGCAGGCGGCGTGCGCTTGCAGCCAGCCAGGCAAGGTCAGCTGCTGGCCAGCGCAGCCGCCTGGCGCGACTGGCCCATGGTGTACGCGGTGGCCACGCGCCTGGACGCTTCGGGCGAACTTGGCCCGCAAGGGATGGCGCACCTGATCGACGCTTGCCAGGCGCTCGGCAAGGGAACAGAGGCGCTCGACCTGGCGCGCCAGGTGCAGCGGCGCGAACCCGGCTCCGCTGTCCACGCCGCGCGCCTGGCCGCCCTGCAGGACTGGCTGGACTGGCGCCAGGCCTTCCCGCCGCTCGACGCCACGGGCGACCTGGCGCTGGAGCCGCTCGCCCACCACCACGAGCGCGATTTCGCCTGGCAGTATCTCGACCCGGCCATCGCCACGCTGTGCTGCCTGCCGGTGTTCATCGATGCGCTGGACTGGCACCACTGGCTGGCCGCCACCTGGCGCGGCGGGGGGCGGCTGCCGTTTGCGGTATTCCATCGCGACTGGGGTTTTATCGGCTGTGTCAGCCTGACGGTACATGGCGATACCGGCTTCTTGTATTACTGGATCGGGCGGGATTTCCAGGGCCGCGGTTTCGGCCCGCGTGCCGGCAAGCTGGTGCTCGACCTGGGCGAACGTGCCTACGGCGTGCGCGCCTGCTACGCCAAGGCTTTCGACACCAACCTGCGCTCGCGGCGCGGACTGGAAACGATGGGATTCTGCGATCTCGGCATGCGCGGCGCGGGCGACGACGCCAACCAGGTGTTCTACCGCCGTGGGCCGGCGCAGGCGCGGCGCCGCACCGTGGACCAGCTGGACTGGCTGCTCGATCGCATGGATGCCGGCGTGCGTCCGGCGCCCTCCCCGCCACGCCTGCGCGAGCGGCACGTCGCCTGAGACGACGCTGGCCGGCTCAGGCGCCCTGGTAGATCAGCACGCCGCACACCGCCGCGCCCAGGGCCAGCAAGCCGAACAGGAACCAGCGCATGGCGCTTGCCAGCCCGGCCACCGCCTTGTCGGCATCCTTGCTGAGCATGCCGCGCTTGCGGCCGGCGTTCATCAGCATGGACACGAAAATGAACAGGAAAAACAGGAGCAGGACAAATTTCATCATCGTCCGCCTCAGGTACGCGCCAGCACCAGGGCCAGCGCTACCAGGCTCAGCACCGAGGCCGCCGCGGCGATCAGGCCCACCACCTGGATCTTGCCGCGCGCCGCTTCCATCTTCGCAATCAATTGCGCGTTCTGGTCGGCCAGTTCGGTGATCAGCTTCGACGCGTCGCGCAATTGCCCGTGCATCTGGGCGATGACGGCGTCCTGCTGCTCGATGTGCGCCGCCAGCAGGGCCAGGCCCTCGTCGCCCCTGGGCATGGGGGCCAGCGCCGCGTCGTCGATGCCGGGCGCCGGCGTTCCCTTGCGCCCGACCGTGTCCCACAAGCGGCGCGCGCCGTTCGCCACCTGCGGGGCGGCCGCGATCACCTCGCTCCAGGGAACCGCCTTCAAAACCTTCAGCCAGGCTACGGCCATGTTGTGTCCTCCAAGTCGAATGGGTTGCAGGATAGCACCTCCGTCCCCTGCCCCGGCGGCTGGGCAGCGTCGGCAATCGTGCGCCCGCGTGTATGCAGTACCATCACACCATGTGTGGACGATTTGACCAAAGCCAAACGGCGCGTTACTACGCCAATGTATTCGGCTGGGCCGACGCGGTGTACGACAGCGAATCGGCGCCGGCGTACAACGTGTCGCCCGGCAGCTACCGCCCCGTAATGCACGTGCAGGACGGCGAACGCCGTATCGACGATGTGTTCTGGAGTTACCGCGCGAAATGGGCGGAGGGCAAGGTGCCAATCACCATCAACGCCCGGCTGGACAAGCTGAGCAACCGCTACTGGAGCCGGCTGCTGAAAAACGGGCGCGCCGTGGTGCCGGCCGAAGGCTGGTACGAGTGGACCGGCGAAAAGGGCAAGAAACAGCCCTGGCATATCCATCGCAAGGACCGTGCGCCGCTGTTCATGCTGGCGATCGCCAATTTCGGCACGTTTACTGAAAACCGCGCCGAAGCCGGCTTCGTGATCGTGACCGACGCTGCCGCCGAGGGCATGCTCGACATCCACGACCGCCGCCCGGTGGTCCTCGAAGCAGCCGACGCCGCCGTCTGGCTGGACCCGGGCCTGGCGCCGGACGCGGCCATCGAACTGGCACGCAATGCCGCCCTGCCGCCCGAGGCCTTCGAATGGTTCAAGGTGACGCCGGAAGTCAACCGCGCCGGCGCCGACAGCCCGGAGATGGCGCTGCCCTTGCCGGATTAACCGTCCGGAAAGTTACTCCAGCGCGCTGACCAGGGCCAGCAATCCCAACGACAGGCCAATGATCACGCCGGCGCGGTTGCGCAGGCGCTGGCCGCGTTCGACCACCTGCTTGGCGATGCGGCGGCGCGGACGCAATCCATTGCGTTCCGAAGTGGATTTTTCTTGTTGCACTTTATTTTCCGTGTTCATCTCTACGATATCCATGAGCGGCTCCAATGGTCACTGCCGAAGATTGATCATGCCGGCCGGCGTGGCCGGCTACGAGTGGGGATGCGGGCCCGGCCTACGACAGCGACGCTGTCTGCCGAGCTCAGGCAAGCCGGGCGAGATGCTCGGAAATACGGGCGCAGGCGGCACTGAGGGGAAGTCGACAGCGCGGGGCCTGGAGGCGGATGGTGACGGCCGAGGCAAGCGCCACGCCGTGTTGGAACGAGATATTGAACGACTGATCGTGCTGAATGCGTGACATGCGTTTACCGTGTTCGATCCGCCATTGGCGCGTTAAAAGACAGCGCTGCCAACCGCATCAAAGAATTAATTCTACACGAACAGCTTGTTAGATCAACATGCGTTTCAAACAGGACTGACCAATATCAAAGACCCCGTTTCCGGGGTCTCCTTTTTACAACTCAGCCTTCATGCAGCACGGCTTTCATAGCGTTCAGTGCTGGTGTGCGCCGATGTCATAGCCGGTGCCGGCGTTGCGCGGCTTGCCGTCGATATCGACCGGCAGCGCGTAGGTGGCGATACCGCGGCCGATCACCGGCGAACCCGCGCTGGGCTTGAAGTTCGGCATGGCGGCAGTGCGCGAGTAGCCGGCCAGCAGCGGGTCCGACGTGATGGTGCCGGTATGCTTCAGGCCGTTGCGCAGCTGCCAGTTATAGCTCGTGTTCTTGTAGACCAGGTTGTTCTTGTACGAGTTGCCGGCGCCGGTCTTGCCCTGCTCCGAAATGCCGTACTTGTTGTCGTAGACGATGTTGTTATGGACGGCCACGTTGTTGGCGCCG